>ERZ1066136.18-NODE-18-length-290644-cov-26.055367_pt1 | contig 290644 bp, 245 predicted proteins | sample MGYA00382783_ERZ1066136 | MGnify/ENA primary metagenome ERZ1066136 (study PRJEB33369, sample SAMEA5778366) | biofilm metagenome | biome: Industrial cooling water; feature: Water cooling tower basin; material: Biofilm | place: United Arab Emirates | collected...
TATCGGGATGACAGGATTCGAACCTGCGGCATCCTGCTCCCAAAGCAGGCGCGCTACCAAGCTGCGCTACATCCCGTAGCCATACTTTTTTAGTATAACCCGACTTGCCAGGAAAACCCAGAATCCGCCGGGATGGATTTTTCCTCGAACTCTCTGGGGAACAACTAGGATAGAGATGGAATCGGTTTTAGGTCGATCGCCCCAGAACCGCAGGATTTTAGTCTGGATACCAAAACATTCCCTTAATGCCTTCCGGGTCAGACATAAATCCTAAATTCCGATAAAAGTCTACGACCTGCGGGTCAGCAAATAACGTGATGTTGCTAATGTCCTCGCTCCGTAATTTCTTAATGATTTGCTTCATCAATGCCTTACCCAGCCCTTTCCCCTGGAAATCTGGGTGAATCACCACATCCCAGATCGTCGCATTAAAGGCATGGTCCGAGGTTGCCCGGGAAAAGCCAATCAACCGCCGCTGAGCGCCGCGCTGTTCCCACATTGAAACCACCAGAAAGCTGTGTTGAATTGCTTTTTTGACTTTCCGCAGGGGGCGGCGTGACCAACCCACGGCATCACACAGTTCTTCCAGTTCGTAGAGATCAATTTCTCGATCGGTGCTAAAAAATATGCGAGAGCTGGCGCGATCGCCTGCGCCCTCATTAGAATAACCCTCCATCTGCACTGTTTTGGGTGTAGGGGGAGTATCAGAAGTGCTGAACAAGCTTTTCCAAAAACCCATGAAGGCGTGGTTAAGGTAATAAGGTTAGATATCAGTACTAGATAGTATATCGTTCAGGCTCTAGCCTAGAAGCTTTCGCCAGATTGATCTGCCAGAGAGGAACGATTAGCCATTCCGGTACTGAGTCGTTAGAGAATGGAAATATACCAGGATTTGACCTAAAGTTGAGATTCTAGTACCAGCCTCTTTATGTTATTGCAGCTATGGTTTTACGTTAATTCATGAGTTCTTGACCTATGGCTTTGGGCTTAAAGTCATCCACCCTGGAGTTACTGAAGCGTTTTAATCGGGCGTTTCCGCAATTTTACGAGCAGTTTGTAAGTAGCGAAATTCAACTGCAAAATTTGCGGCTGGCTTACCATCTTTACAAGACGAAACAGGCAGTCATTGAGCTGAAGCAGGAGGGTAGCAAAAGTGCTCTGCATTTTGCCTACCGCAACCAGTCTTTTTTGCTAAGTGACATTTTCGGGGTTCTGGCCGCCTATGGGCTGACCATCCACAGTCTCAGTCTGTATGGTCAGATTTACCCCCCGATGCTGGTGTTCATCAAGTTGATTGTTTCCCGCAGTGGCAAAGCTCTCACCGAAAAAACGGCAGAAAACGTCTGTCGCGCGATTCGAGAGGCCCTGGCGGGACGGTTTGAAGTGGAAGAAATGCTGGCGGTTGAATTTAACCTGGATGCCGGATTAGAACAGGTCGAAACCGAATTTTACGTGGATCCGGTGTTTCATCTGCCTGCCCTGTTGATTGAGGCCGATAACCAGCCAGGACTGTTTTATAAAGTCATGTATGCCATCTGGCAGGAAGACCTGCTGGTTGTAAACGCCAACTTGCTGGTCTGGCGCGGTCGAACTCGGCTGATTCTTTACCTGTTAGGTCCTAACGAGAGCCTGATTCCAGAGTATTTGGGGCAAAAAATCGCTGAAGGAGTAAAACAACGCCTGCTGGGAAGGCGATTTTAACCTCCCTAACCCTTTCCTACAGGTCAGAGTATCCCTGTCAATCCCCCATTATTGGGACTTCGCGCTCTTCCTCCCTTGATAGGATGGAGCTATGCCAACGATCGATATACTGGGAATGCCCCATGGCTACGACCTGACGGCTCCCACTGCTGCTACCGAAGTATTAGTGTTTATCCACGGCTGGATGCTCAGCCGCCGTTACTGGCAGCCTGTGATTCAGCACCTCAGCCCCAGGTACCAATGTCTCACCTATGACCTGCGGGGGTTTGGTGAGTCCCAATCGAACCAGCAAGAAACCCTCGAACCTGCCTACTGTGCCGGCTACTCCCTGCAAGCCTTTGCCCAGGATCTAACTCTGTTACTCAAACAACTCAACATTCAGAGTGCCTGGCTGGTGGGCCATTCTTTAGGAGGGAGCATTGCCCTCTGGGGAGCCGACCAGATGCCGGCCCAGGTCCGGGGCGTGATTTGCCTGAATGCCGGCGGCGGAATTTACCTGAAGGAAGAATTCGATCGCTTCCGCAAGGCTGGACAACAACTGGTCAGCTTTCGGCCCCGCTGGCTGGCCCAGTTGCCCTTACTCGATTTAATCTTTACCCGCATGAGCGTAGACCAGCCCCTCGATCGCTGTTGGGGTCGCCAGCGTCTGGTCGATTTCGTGACGGCTAACCCCACCGCCGCCCTGGGATCGCTCCTGGAATCAACCACCGAAGCCGAAGTTCACCGTTTACCCCAGGTGGTTTCCCGTTTGCAGCAACCGGTCTACTTCATCACCGGTGACAAAGACCCGATTATGGAACCCCAGTATGTTCGCCACCTGGCCAGTTTCCACTACCTGTTTGAAGGCTACGGGGCCAACGTAGTCGAGATCCCTAACTGTGGCCACATGGCAATGGTGGAGCAGCCAGAAGCGGTCGCTACCCAGATTCAGCAAATCATCAGCCGCTACACCGACGACTTGTAGAGCTGCATGACTTCGGCAACCGGCATGCGCGACTGGGCCGCCAGGGTGAGAGGAGAAGTATGGCCCCGTTCCAGGTGGTCGGCGGCAGCACAGGCGATCATGGCTGCGTTATCGGTACAGAACTTCAACGGGGGGAACAACACCCGCAACTGATGAGTTGCCGCTGCTGCCTGCAATTGTTCCCGTAACCCGCTATTGGCAGCGACTCCACCACCCACGGCGATCGTTGAGAGGCCGTAGTTTAAAGCACAGGCGATCGTCCGTTTGGTTAAAGCTCGGGCCACCGTCGCCTGAAAACTGGCCGCCAGGTCTTCTGTAGGCAAGGGGCCTTCTCCCTGCTGCAACTTCTGCACCAGGCGCAACATCGCCGTCTTCAGACCACTGAAACTGGAATCGTAGGGATGAAAGCCGCCTTCCGGCAAGGATACCTGGCCTTCTGGTAACTGAAACGCCCGGGGATTGCCGTTGCGAGCCAGTTGATCGATAACTGGCCCCCCGGGATAGCTCAGGTTCATCAGGCGGGCCACCTTATCAAAGGCTTCTCCGGCGGCATCATCCCGGGTCTGGCCCAGGGTTTCGTAATGGCCACAGGCTTTGACATAGATCAAACTGGTATGACCGCCCGACACCAGCAAACAGAGAAACGGCGGCTCCAGGTCGGGGGCCGTCAGGTAGGAGGCGTAGATATGCCCCTCCAGGTGGTGCACCCCAATAAACGGCTTCTGATGCAAGAGAGCCAGGGTTTTGGCTGCCGTCAGCCCAACTAGCAAGGCTCCTACCAGACCGGGGGCACAGGTAGCGGCGATGCCGTCAATTTCTGCCCAGGTGAGCCGAGCAGCGGCCAGAGCCTCGGTGATCGCCAGGTTGACAATTTCTACATGCTGGCGAGAGGCCACTTCGGGAACAATACCACCGTAGGGCCGGTGCACCGCGATCTGGGACGAAACAATACTACTCAAAACTTGACGGTTGTTAACAATTGCCACCGCCGTTTCGTCACAACTTGTTTCAATTGCCAAAACTGTTGCCATTTGCTGGTACCTTCTTTGAGGTATGAGCTATCTCTTGTAGCTTAGACTGCAACCGGGGTCACTTAAATGGGGTTACTTAAAAAGGTATGATCCATCCCAATTTAGTATGTATAGCCCCAGAAAGCCCCTGGCTTTTCTACTGTTAATTTGCATTTTGTAATAAAGGGAAACAATTTCATGGGACGGTTGTTTGCTCTAGTTCTTGCAGTTACTCTGTGGTTCGGGGTCGTGCCGATCGCCCCAGCCCATGCCTATAATCTGACACCCTGCAAAGATAATGCGGCGTTTGTACAACGGGCTAAGAACTCCGCCAGCGCCACTGCTCCACAGCGGTTTGAGCGTTACGGGGACCTGCTTTGCGGCGATGATGGTCTACCCCATCTGATCGTCGATGGCAGTCTGGCCCATGCTGGCGAATTTTTGATTCCCAGCATTCTGTTCCTCTATATCGCCGGTTGGATTGGCTGGGTTGGTCGGGCTTACCTGCAAGCCGTTAAGAAAGAAGGTTCTCCTGAGGAGAATGAAATCATTATCAACGTACCTCTGGCAGTCAAGTTCATGCTGTCCGGTTTCCTCTGGCCTCTGGCTGCAGTTAAGGAACTGACCACCGGTGAACTGACCGCCAAGGATGATGAAATCCCGGTTTCGGTTCGCTAAACCTGACTGAAATTTTGACTTCATTACTGGAGAACAATCATGCAATACTTTCTCAAGTACCTCTCGACTGCTCCTGTACTGGCAGCAGCCTGGTTTGTTGTTACCGCCGGAATTTTGATTGAATTCAATCGCTTTTTCCCTGACCTGTTGTTCCATCCCCTGCAGTAAGACCCCCGTCTTACTGGGATTGCTTCAACGTCAGTAACAAGAAACATAGAAATCTATTCGAGCTTGTGGGCTTGCGGTTCGCTCTGGCGATCGCAGGCCTTTTTTTTAGCAGGTAAGCTCGATTTCTATAGCTGTAAGAGTAGAACCGATGCCCCATAGATTCCTCAACCCAAAGGTAGAGAAACTCTACCCTTTTCCCGGCCTGCCTCTGACCCCAGGGATAGATGGCCCGGGTTCTGGCTCCCCTATAGGATGTAACCCACCCATGCGATCGCGACTCCGCATGGGAACTTTTGTAAAACACCTTTGGAAAAAGGGGAAAAGAACTTATGCGGCGATTGTTTGCCCTGATTGTGGCGTTGATGCTCTGGGTGTCCGTGGTACCGAATGCATCGGCAGCGGAAGTCTCAGCCACCCTGGTGCCCTGTCGAGATTCTGCGGCTTTTCAGCAACGGGCTAAGAATGTTGTGCCCGGTTCCTCCGCAGCCGATCGATTTCAGAAATATGTGGATGAAGGCTTACTTTGTGGAGTCGATGATGGTCTGCCCCATCTGGTTGTAGATGGCCATCTTGACCATGCCGGGGAATTTATTATTCCCGGACTGCTCTTTCTTTACCTGGCCGGTTGGTTAGGCTGGGCCGGACGGAATTATCTGAATATCGTGCATAAGTCTGATACCCCGGAATACAAGGAAATTCAGATTGATGTTCCCCTGGCGATTCAATGTTTTCTGGGTGCCCTCCTCTGGCCCCTGCAATTCGTGAAAGAAATTATTTCCGGGGAAATTCAGGTGGCGGACGACAAAATTCCTGTCTCCCCCCGGTAACCCACAGGATTTTAATCTGAACTCGAGTAACTTAAGAGGTACCCATGTCTACCAACTTTTTGAAATATTTGTCCCTGGCCCCAGTTCAGGCAGTTCTATTTAGCAGTGCGGCCATTTCCGCCTTCATCGTGATCAACTGGCTTAACCCCAACCTGCTGGCCCTGGCCCAATAACCAGCTTTGCTCCGGTTGCAAAAAAGCCCCCGATGGAATCATCGGGGGCTTTTTTACGGGATATGTAGTCCCTCTCATAGAGGTTAGATCCCTACGGCCCGGTCGAAGCGCAACATTTCCAGGCTGCGATCGCCATAAACCCCTTCAATCTGCTGGCGACAGCAATCGATCGCAAAGTCATTCAGTTCTTCTGGCTCGATGCCGTAAAGGTCCTGAAACACCTCCGTTTCCACCCGGCAAAAGCGGGGTCGATTGGCATAGATCTGACATTCCCGCAGGTTCTGGTCGTAATGAATACACCAGCCTCCCTCACCGACCAGACTGAGGTAGAGCGCCAGTTCATCGGGAGTGAGATAGTCGGCCAGTTCGGGACGATCGCCGGGATCCAGATGACAGCACGCTCCGCACTGTTTGACACATTGCCAGGTTGCCATAGAAATAAAACTGTGAAGGAATGGACTGTGAAGGAATAGCAGGATAACATCTGTGAGCAACTTAACAAATCTCACAGAAACCGTGGCCGAAAGCCATGGCTTTTGACCACGGACTTTTTTACAATTGAATCAACAGCAAGGTTTTCAAGGCTCTGAAACTGCCTGCCACGGATTTCTAAAGTTGCTTATAGTTTTATTAACTTTCTTAGAAGTGGGCATTTCTATAGATAAAATAAACTCTTGTCTGACGATGCGATAGACCTTAATCAACCAGTTAATTTACGGAAGTTTGGAGGAGCAATGGAATTTATCGGTGATCTGTTAGGCAACATTAACTGGGAAGCGATCGTCCAGCTTACGATGCTAGCTGCCATTATGATTGCCGGTCCCGTTGTGATCTTTTTGCTGGCTGCTCGCGGTGGCGATCTCTAGTCTAATCCCTGGCACCTCCATCGGGAGGGTTTAATCTCGGGTTAGCGAGTCAGTATTAGATTTCTTCAGGAATCCTGAAGGTTTTTAGAAAGTAGGAGAGAGTAGTTTTAAGTCCGGCCTCTGGTCGGACTTTTTTTATGGCGGCTGGTTATTGAGGGCTCAAATCCTTTAGAGACTGGAGAGCGGCCTTGACCAGGTGATAGTAGTAGGGCTGGGAGAGGTCAACTGGGGTAGCCGTTGCCACTGCGCTGAGGGTAGCCATTTTTTGGCCCTGCTGAACCGTCAAGGTTTTTCCTTCCGCATTTTGAATGGTTAAAATTTTGTCGTCGGAACCGGGTTGGAAATAGCAGGTATAAGGGCGTTCCCGATAAGAAAAACTAGCCAGCAGTTTGACCGGCAGCACCTCCTGCCCAGAGTCGGGCAACCTCACGCCAACCAGCTCCAATTCCACGGTTGCATCCCCATTCCACTCATTCAAGCGGAGTCGGTAGGCAATATCTACCTGCTTTGGCAACGGATAGTATTCACCCCAACGCCAAGCGATCGCCGCCAACTGGTGACTCTGGCCAGAATCATCAACCTGCCGTAGACCGAGCTTAATATGCCCCTTACCGATCTGTCGTTGCTCAACCACCTGCACATTGGCCGACCAGAAGACGGGCTCCGGATTGGCGATGCCACAGGGATGGAGGGCATCAATCTGGCCGTAGAGACTGTGGGTAACCTGGCTCAAACTGGCAGCACTATCAATTTTGACCAGAGGTTTGAGATGCTCGGCTTGGAGGTACTGGTGGGCAAACTGCCGCAACCGCGATCGCAGCTCTGGTAAGTTGTCAGCCGCCAGGGAAAAGCCTCCGGCGGCCTTGTGGCCTCCGAACTTCTCCAGCACCTCCTGGCAAAATTGCAGGGCCTCGAATACATCAAACTCTGGAATACCCCGGGCAGAACCACGCAGGTGGGTTTCGTCTTCGTAGGTAGCAATGAAGACTGGCACTCCATAGCGCTCTACCAGCCGGGAGGCCACAATCCCAATCACGCCATGGTGCCATCCAGGGGCGGCCAAAACCAAAACCCGGCTTTCCCGAATGCTGGCCGGATCATTTTCACACAGGGCGATCGCCGCCTGCTCAATCTGTTCACAGAGTTGCTGCCGTTGCTGGTTAATCTGTTCGCACTGCATGGCCCGTTCCAGGGCGATTCCCATGTCATCCGTAGTCAGCAACTCAATCACAATCTGGGGATCGGCCAGCCGTCCGACGGCATTAATCCGCGGCCCCAGGCGAAAGCCGATGGCTTCGGGCTTCAGGTCTTTTGCACCGCTCAAGCCAGCCACCTGAATTAAGGCCTGTACCCCAGTTAGTTGAGATTTGGCTAACCGTTGCAAACCCTGGCGTACCCAGCGGCGATTTACTCCAGTCAGGGGGGCCAGGTCGGCGATCGTCCCCAGGGTAAAGAGTTCCAGAAGGGTTTGCCCCAGATCCTCAGCTTTCCCCAAACTCTGAGCCAGGGAAACCGCCAGGACATAGGCCACTCCTACCCCAGCCAGCCCCCGGTAGGGAGAGTCGGGGTTTTGAATCAATTTGGGGTTGAGAATGGCGTTGGCCGGAGGCAGCACGGGCGGCAGGTCATGGTGATCGGTAATGATCACGCTGAGGCCCAACTCTCGGGCATAGGCGATCGGATCGAGCGCAGAAATGCCGTTGTCTACGGTGAGAATCAGCCCCACCCCTTCCTCAGAAAATTCTTCGATAATCCGACGATTAATCCCGTACCCTTCGCTCATCCGGCTGGGAATGGCGTAGTCTACCCTCGCCCCCAGAAATCGTAGAGCCCTCAGGAGCAGGGCAGTACTGGTCATGCCATCGGCATCGTAATCGCCGCAGATGGCGATCGCCTGCCGCTGGTTGATCGCATTGATCAACAGTTCCAGACTCAGAGGCAGGTCAGGAAAGTCTTCTAAGGGTGAAGAGAGAAATTGGGTTTCTGGTTGTAAAAAGACCCTGGCCTGGTCTGCTGTCTGAATGCCCCGATTCAACAAAACCTGAGCCAGCAGAGGAGACAGATTTGTAGCCTGCACCAGGTAATCTAGCAGTTCTGGCTGCGCCTCGGCTATCTGCCAGCGCTGATCGGGCAATTTAGCGGGGGAAGAAATGGCCGCCGGGGAAGGAAGTTGTTTAACCACGCAACAAGAACTGTGGAGGGACTGAAGCGAACAAAACCTGGTACAAATGCATCTAAACGCATTGTTAACTCTACCCCAGGTAGGAGCTAAAGAGAAGGTAGAAAATAGCTGTTCGGTCGATTGGGGTGACCCTTCCTGGCTTTTTTGACCAGAGTTGGTCAAAATTGATCAAACACTCACCCTACCGACTCTTCGGCAGCGATCGTTAACAGCAGGTCAATGTGGTTTTTGCGGATAGCTGCAAAATTTTCCATTACGGCTGGGATGTTTTGCTGACAGGCAATTAGCCTGCCATCGTCCGCCAAAATGTTGAGTTGATACCCCAAATCTATAAATAATTGCAGAAATTCTTCGGGAGTTGTTTTACCAATCTGGCCTAGGCTAATAGGAGCAAACTCGGTAAAAATAATCGGCTGGTTTTGCCTGAGCAGGGCCATCATCCCCCGCAGGGCCAGGGGTTCATGCCCTTCAATATCCAGCTTGACCAGATCAACCCTTGTATTCGCTAAAAAGTCGTCCAATCTGACGGCGGTCACCGTCTGATAGGTAGAGGGCGTTGGCTTCTTCGCTGCCTGATAAAGGTGAAAAGCCTGCTCATCCCTGGAAGTGAGACGAGCGCCAGAGTTGTTTTTTTGTCCCAAATCAAAAATTAAAACCGATTCATTAACATCACTTACGGCCATTTGATAGGGCTGAATAATATGCTCAAACCCGTTGTAAACAATTCCTGTTTTGAACAGGCGAAAGTTAGTGCAATCGGGTTCAAAACTGAAAACCTTGCCCTGGGGGCATTGACTGGCTACTAAAAAACTGTAATAACCAATATTTGCACCAATATCAAGAAAGTGGGTGTCAGCTTTGAGAAAGGGTTTCAGGGCCTGGGTAACGACTTCTTCATAGCTGGACTTCAATAAAATAGGTCGCCCGATCGCCCGATCGTGAATGTTTAAAATAAGAGAAAAATTATAGGGCTCCAGGGGTTTTATGACTTCCTGGGAATTAGCCAATAACTTCAATAAATCTGGTAATTTAAGTTGGCTTAAACCAAACCCCAGGCCTTTTAAATAATAAGAAAGCTTCTTGAGAAACCGCTTCATGCCATTCTGATCAGTCTGAGCTGCTTCTGCACCATACCACAGAGATTCTATGCTGCAATTTCATCCTTCAGGTATTGGCCAACGAGTCATAGAAACCTCCCTGGGGGAAATGGCCTGTTACGTCGCCGTTGGTTCTCCCTGGCAGGTTCTGCCCCCGGAAGCCCCCTCCCTGCTGTTTCTCCATAATTTTGGCGGGGGGGCTTCTGCCTACGAATGGTCAAAAGTGTACCCGGCCTTTCTCGATCGCTATCGGGTATTCGCCCCTGACCTGATCGGTTGGGGGCGATCGGCCCATCCCCAGCGGGATTACCGCCTGTCCGATTATTTCACCAGCCTGACAGAATTTATTACCGCCCTTGGCGTTGCCCCTATCACCCTGGTTGCCTCCTCTTTAACCGGAGCCATTGCCCTGCGGTTAGCGATTCAACGGCCCGAGTTGTTCAAAGCCCTGATTCTGGTCTGTCCTTCCGGGTTTGCCGACTTTAAACAGGATGCCGGACGGCGCTTACCTCTGCAGGCAATTGGTACCCCTCTGTTAGACCGGGCCATTTATACTCTGGGAGCTATGAATGACCTGTCAGTTCGCAATTTTCTGGAGCGTTTTTTGTTTGCTAACCCGGCTCGCGTTTCCCCAGAAATGGTAGCAGCCTACCTGGAATCAGCCTGCCAACCCAACGCCGAGTACGCCGCCCTGGCTTTTTTGCGGGGCGATCTCTACTTTGACCTGGCCAACTATATCGAACAGCTATCGGTACCCACCGCCTTTTTATGGGGCGGAAAGGCCCAATTTACCAGTATCAACCTGGGCCAACGACTGGCGGGCTTGAATTCTCGGGCGGTCAAAACCTTTCAGACCATTCCCGATAGCGGTGTGTTACCTCACCTGGAGCAGCCCGAGATCACGATCGGCCTTCTGGAAAAGATTCTGGCTTCTTTGACTTAAAGGAGCCATCGCTTCAAGCCAGCACAATGGTTCCTCAGGCCTCAATGCCGATCGCCGTATAGCAGGCTTCGATCGCAGCTCCTTGCTGCATGGCGACCAGCAAAGCCTCGTAGGCAGTAGCCTGTTCTTTTAAGTACTCTTTGGCCTGCAAAATGGCCAGGCGTTCTTTTTGCTGGCATTCGGTAGCCGATTTCCCGAGGCTGGCCAGCACGGCGTACAACTTCTGGCGATCGTCACTGCCCCCCTCGACATTTCCATAATGCAGGGTTTCCGCCGCGATCCCGGCCATCCAGATGGTGCAATAGCGATCTAACAGTTGAGCTGACAGAGTGCCCCGCTGCAATTCCCGTTCCAATTCCTGGGTGTCGAAGCGCACTCCTCCCTGGCCAGGATACCCCTGCTTCAGGGCTTCCCAGGCATTCAGGGTGTAGCCAGTTACCGGAATATCTAACTGCTGGGCCACCAGAAAATGGGCAGCTTCATGGCGCAACACCCGCTCTCGATGGGCCGCAGAAAAACCGGCCAACCAATCTAATAGCAGGTTCGCTCCCTGCCCCTGCCAGCTCAGGGTATCCAGGGTGGCCAACCCCAGCACCCCCGCCGTCGCGATCGCCGGAACCAGTGGTGACAGATTGACCAGAGGCCCTAACAGGCTGGTCATGGTCACGGTGAAAATGCCAAGGGCAATCAGGTTAAGAGATAACTGGCTCATGGGCAAATTTACAATTAATTGGATTCCCGGGCTTTATAAAAGGTTTTGAGACTGTGGATATCCCCAACATAACGCCAGTGCCAGGGTTCATAGCTCACCCCCTGCTTGTTGCCCTTAGGAAAAGAAAGTTCAAAGCTATAGTGGGCCGCGTTTGACTTGAGCCAGCGGAAGGCGGCGGTTTTGTCAAAATCAGGATTTAGATTCAGGGCCGGAGCATTGGCATCGCCAATATCTACGGCATAACCGGTATGGTGCTCACTGTAACCGGGAGGGGCACTCACCTTGGCCCGCTCCGCTGGCACCTGTCCCCGCTCGGCTTTGACATTAAAGTAGAGATATTTTTGGTCGGCCAGGGTGCGGTACCCAGAAATTGGCACCAGATTGACTCCTTCCTGTTGGGCCGCCGCCACCATTTCTCGAAACGCTTGAGCCGCCGGTTTACGCATCTTGATGCTGCCATCGGGGACGATCGCCGCCAACTCTGCAACCGGGGCTTCCGGGTAGGCAAAGTGCCCCAGCAGAACATCGGCGGTGGGACTGGCTCCGGGGGTCGCATTGGCAGATGAGGGAGAAGCCCCCACTGAGGGATTTTCGATGGCCAGGGTATTTTGAGTCTGTTGCATTCTCAGGGACACCAGACTACCTGCAGCCAGGGCAACCACTCCCAGAACCGCCAACCCGGCAAACAAAAAGGTACGATTCAGACCTGGCTTCTGCGTTTGTTCGGGAGCATCACGCTGGGCGACAGGAATATCATCCGTGAGGGGAATTGAGGCTTTTGGAGATTTTTCCGGGGTGCCAGCGTTTTCCAATCGTTCAACTCCTAGACTGAAAGCAACATGATACGGTTCAGATCCGATCGGGGGAAAAGCCCCTCTTGCAGAAATAGCCAAGCCTTTCTGCCCAACCACTTACAGATTGTAAACTGAGTCAGATGCCTGTGTCAGAACTTTAATGAGCAACGCCAATCTGTTATCGGTCTATACACCGCTGATCGGTTGGACCGCTCTGGGCTGGGTCTTAGGACGCTTATTACCCCAGATCACTGCCACCTACCTGGGCCAGTTTCTTTTCTGGATTGGGGTACCGATTAGTATTCTGGGATTTCTGCGCCATGCCCAGCTTTCCTGGTCGCTCTGGCTGGCCCCCCTGATGGCCTGGATCGCTATGCTATCGGGGATTGCTCTGGCCTGGTGGTGCCTGCGATCGACGGATTCTCCCCTCGATACTCGCACCTGGCCCAACCAGACCCGCGGCAGTTTTTTGCTGGCTTCCATGGTGGGCAATACCGGCTATATTGGCTATCCTGTATCCCTCGCCCTGGTGGGTTCTCAAGATTTTGCCTGGGCTCTGTTTTACGATATTGGCTCTACCCTGGGAGCCTACGGTCTGGGAGTAGCCCTGGCCTCCCATTTTGCTGCAACTCGGCACAGTTTCTGGCAACCCCTGCGAGTCATGGCCACCAACCCCGCCCTCTGGAGTTTTGGCCTGGGGGTAGGCGGGCGTGATCTACCGTTGCCGGAGGTGGTTGAGGTAGGGTTACGCAGCTTTTCCTGGGTGGTTATTTCTTTATCTCTGATTCTGGTGGGGATGCGACTGAGCCAGCTCAAATCGTTTCACAGGATTAAACCGGCGATCGTCAGCCTCAGTATCAAAATGGTCCTGGTTCCCCTGGTTCTGGGATCGGGCTTATGGTTTCTGGGCATCACTGGTACAGTCCATCGGGTGATTTTGCTGCAAATGGCCATGCCTCCAGCCTTTGCCACCCTGGTCATCGCAGAAGCCTATGGGCTGGATCGCAACCTTTCGGTCACCAGCCTGATTGTCGGCAGCCTCGGACTGTTGATCACTCTGCCCCTCTGGCTGCTATTGTTTGGCAGTTAAGGATTGTCGATTAACCCACCCAACTGACATCCCCATCGGAACTGCCAACGGAGGGCAGGGGCTTGGAAATTGGTAATTCCCGCCGGGTTGGTTGCCGCTGGTCGGCCCCTGAAGTCGAACCATTCCCTTGAGCCAGAGTCGATTCCTGTTTAACTGTATCTTTAGAGAGCTGGGCCTGTTTCACAACCCGCTGCTCTGGCAGCACCACCTTACTCATAAAGTATTCAATGGTTTGCTGCTTCACCCACCCCCGGGCCGCCAAAATTTCCCCAAACCGCATCCCTGTCAATTTTTGATCGTTCAGCGCCACATCTATCTGAGCCGGGGTTAACAACCCCGCTTCTACCAGATAGCCACCCAAACGTTTGCGCTGCTGAGCATTGAGGGAAGAGGATGAACGATCGTTGGAATTATGCATATTCAACCTCACTCAGGAACAATCGGATCTGCACAGGTTGACCGGACAGCGCTTCAAAGCCAAGTCGAATCTCCGTTGCCAGTTTCTTGACCTGACCTGAATTTGTCTGGCCCAAATCCTCAATCTTAGCCGCAGGCTCCTATCAGCCCAGGTCACCGAACTTGATCTAAAGTTTCGCTGATGACCGTTAACAAATTTTGATATTCGTTAACAAAAGGATGACAAACTCGTACTACAGGGATTCGTTTCAGTATATCAATAGAAATACGGAATTATCATCCATCTGAGAAAAAGCTTCCAGGCCGAATCCCGTATTTAGACTGGCTTTCAGCCTGGATGACAGGATTGACTACAGTGAAAACACTCAGGTTCCCGAAAGTTAGATTAAATTTTTCAGGAAGCCGGGGTCGGTTTTTCCGGGAGGGTGGCCAGTTCCGCCGGACTCATTTTCTCGTAGGGCTCAAAGGGCTGGTGAATCCAGGGGTTATCGGGCAGATAATCGACATAGTAGTCGGGGGCAATCACCGAGCAGGCCTTGTACCAGAGAACCGCAGTTCTGACCTCTTCGACATAAAACCCGTACTTACGATCGAGCCAGGTGAGAGCCTTTTTCAGGGTGACCCCAGAGTCTACCAGGTCATCAACCAGCAAAATATGGCTCCCCAAATTAGCCGTCGTCATCGTCAAATCCCGCGAGATGGTAATTGAACCTCGCACCTGATTATTTACCCCGCCGTAGGAAGAAGTAGACAAAATCGCTAAGGGGAGATCGTAAATTCGGGCCAAAATATCTCCAACCCGCAGCCCTCCCTTAGCAAGACAGAGGATTTGATTGAACTGCCAGTTAGATTGATAGATTTTGACAGCAAGCTGCTCAATGTTGCGATGGTAATCTGACCAGGAGACATATAGATCGGACATGGCTAGAAAGAAGAGGTAAAACGGCAAAGAACAACAAAGACAGCTAGAATTCCCAGGCAGAGGTGTGGGGGCAGGCCTGCAAAGATGGCCGAGCCCTCAGACCCGGCTCTAAAATCTGTCCCAGCCGAAAGCCAGGGTGAATCGGAAGATGAAGAGCATAATACAACTGTTACCTGGTTTTCTGGCATCCCTCTATGAACAATCCTGCGCCCGATCGCCCCTCTGATCCGATTTCCGACAAACTCTCCCTCACCACGAAGTTGGCCTATGGTGCAGGAGATTTAGGCCCAGCCATCACGGCTAACCTGCTGGCCGTCTTTTTACTGATCTTTTTTACCAACGTAGCAGGGCTGAAGCCGGCCATTGCCGGGAGTATTGTGATGGTTGGCAAAATCTGGGATGCCATTAATGACCCCATCATTGGAATTCTCAGTGATCGCACCAAAAACAAGGCCGGCAGACGATTGCCCTGGATGATCTGGGGAGCGGTGCCGTTTGGGATTTTCTTCTTTTTACAGTGGATAGTCCCTAACTTTGGCGGTGACCCTGACACCCGTCAGTGGAGCCTGTTCTGGTACTACGTGATAATCGCAGTTATTTTCAACAGCTTTTACACCGTAGTCAATTTGCCCTACACCGCTCTGACCCCAGAACTGACCCAGGACTACGATGAGCGCACCAGCCTCAACAGCTTTCGCTTTGCCTTCTCGATCGGTGGGAGCATCCTCTCTTTAATTTTGGCCCTGGCGATTTTTGATCAAGTCAAGGAGGCGATCGCTCAGTACCTGGTGCTGGGGGGAATCTGTGCAGTTTTATCGGTATTGCCCATCTACTGGTGTGTCCTGGGTACAAGGCAACGGGTGATGCAGACGGAGGCCCTGCGTCTCGCTACCCAGGAGGAAACCGCCCCCTTACCCTACCTGGAACAACTCAAAATTGCCTTCACCAACCGTCCATTTTTGTACGTAATTGGCATCTACCTCTGTTCCTGGCTGGCCGTGCAAAATACAGTGGCGGTGATTCCCTTCTTTGTCAAGAACTGGATGGGCATGACCGACAAGGACTTTACCCAGGTGGTAATGGCAGTGCAGGTAACCGGTCTGGTGATGCTGTTTGTCTGGAGCCAGGTGAGCAAGCGGGTAGGCAAAAAAGCGGTCTACTTCATGGGCATGAGCCTCTGGATCATCGCCGAAGTGGGCCTGTTTTTCCTGCAACCGGGTCAGGTAGAGTTAATGTACTTTCTGGCGGTGCTGGCGGGGTTTGGGGTTTCTACTGCTTATCTGATCCCCTGGTCGATGATCCCGGATGTGATTGAACTGGACGAACTGAACACCGGTCAGCGGCGGGAAGGGATTTTCTACGGCTTCATGGTGTTACTGCAAAAGATCGGTCTGGCGGTCGGATTGTTTCTGGTTGGAGTCGCCCTGCAAAATGCCGGATTCATCGAAACTGTGGCCGGACAACCGGCCCCAACCCAGCCAGCCTCGGCTCTCTGGACCATTCGCTTTTTAATTGGGCCAGTGCCGACGCTGGTTCTCCTGATTGGCCTGGTTCTGGCCTATTTCTACCCAATCAGTCGGGAAGTTCATAGCGAGATTATGCTCAAACTTCAGGAACGCAGACAGGCCGCGTCTCAAAAAGAGTAACTGTGTCCTGATCTCTCTTCTTTCCTAAATTCACCGATTGCCAAGATCATGCGGCATCATTAAGATCAGAGTCTATTTTTCAACTCACGTTCCCATCTGCTCCATGGTTACTCCCTTAAGCGGCGCTCAAATTCGGCAAACCTTCCTTGATTTCTATGCAGCCAGAGGGCACAAAATATTGCCCAGCGCCTCCCTGGTGCCAGAAGATCCGACGGTACTGCTGACGATCGCCGGGATGTTGCCATTTAAGCCGATCTTTTTGGGACAGCGGGCCGCCGAATTTCCGCGAGCCACCACTTCCCAAAAATGTATTCGTACCAACGATATCGAGAATGTAGGTCGCACCGCCCGCCACCATACCTTCTTCGAGATGCTGGGTAACTTCAGCTTTGGCGATTATTTCAAGCCTCAGGCGATCGCCTGGGCCTGGGAACTCTCGACCCAGGTATTTGGCCTGCCCCCAGAGCGCCTGGTCGTCAGCGTGTTTGAAGAAGATGATGAAGCCTTCGCCATCTGGCGCGATGAAATCGGGATTCCGGCCCACCGGATTCAGCGCATGGGCGAGAAAGACAATTTTTGGGTATCTGGCCCAACTGGCCCCTGCGGCCCCTGTTCTGAGATCTACTACGATTTCAAGCCCGAATTGGGAGATGACGTGATCGACCTGGAAGATGACAGTCGCTTCATTGAGTTCTATAACCTGGTGTTCATGCAGTACAACCGGGATGCTCAGGGCAACCTGACCCCGCTACAAAACAAAAACATTGACACCGGCTTAGGGCTGGAACGGATGGCCCAGATCCTGCAAAAGGTTCCCAACAACTACGAAACCGACCTGATCTTCCCGATTATTCAAAAGGCAGCGGCGATCGCTCAGATCGACTACGCTACGGCAGATGAAGCGACGAAGATAGCCCTGAAAGTGATTGGCGACCATGTGCGATCGGTGGTTCACATGCTGGCCGATGGCATCACCGCTTCCAACGAAGGGCGGGGCTACGTGCTGCGCCGCCTGATCCGGCGGGTGATTCGCTACGGCCGTCTGATTGGGATCAACCGGGAGTTTACCCCCCAGGTAGCCGAAGCGGCGATCGTTCTGGCCGAATCCGCCTATCCCCAGGTGCGGGTGATGGAGCGAACGATTAAACTGGCCCTGCAACGGGAAGAAATCCGGTTCCTCAAAACCTTAGAGTTTGGCGAACGAGAGCTGGCCAGCCTGATTGCCGATATCGGTGCCGGTGGACAAATTCCCGGGGTGAATGCCTTCATCCTCTACGATACCTACGGCTTTCCGTTAGAGCTGACCCAGGAAATTGCCGCCGAGAAAGGTCTGACAGTTGACCTGGAAGGGTTTGAAGCCGAGATGCTGCAACAGCGGCGACGCTCCCAGGCGGCCCATGAAACCATCGACCTGACGGCCCAGGGCACCCTCGACAAACTGGCCGAGCATGTCCAGCAGACCGAATTTTTGGGCTACTCCCAGTCATCCACCCAGGCAGAAGTGCAGGTGCTGATGGTAAATGGCAAGTCCGTTCCCCTGGTTGAGGCCGGCAAAGAGGTGCAGGTAGTCTTAGACCAGACTCCCTTTTATGCCGAGTCCGGCGGTCAGGTGGGCGATCGAGGTTATCTGGCCGGTGAAGATGTCGTGGTCAGAATCGAAGATGTCAAAAAAGAATCGGCCTTTTTTGTCCATTATGGTCGAATTGAACGGGGCACCCTGCATGTATCTGATGTGGTCACAGCCCAGATCGATCTGGCCTGTCGGCGACGAGCCCAGGCCCACCACACGGCAACTCACCTGCTGCAATCTGCCCTGAAAAAGATTGTGGATGACAACATCGCCCAGGCCGGTTCCCTGGTAGACTTCGATCGCCTGCGGTTTGACTTCCACTGCCCTCGCACCATTACGCCAGAAGAGTTGCAGCAGATTGAAGACCAGGTCAATACCTGGATTGCGGAAACCCATGAGGCAGCAATCTCCGTCATGCCCCTGGCAGAAGCCAAGGCTAAAGGGGCGATCGCCATGTTTGGGGAAAAGTACGGCAGTGAAGTACGGGTGCTGGATGTGCCCGGGGTTTCGATGGAACTCTGTGGCGGTACCCATGTCAGCAACACCGCTGAGATTGGCCTGTTCAAAATTGTCTCCGAGTCAGGGGTGGCCGCAGGCATTCGGCGGATTGAAGCGATCGCCGGCCCGGCGGTGCTGGAGTACCTGAATCTGCGGGAAGCGGTGGTCAAAGACCTGAGCGATCGGTTCAAAGTCAAACCAGAAGAAATTCCAAACCGGATTGATGCCCTGCAATCAGAACTCAAAACCGCTCAGAAACAACTGGAAACCCTGAAAGGGCAGTTAGCCCTGGCCCAGGCCAGTGAATTAATCACCAAAGCTGAAGCGATCGGTGAGTTTAATGTCCTGGTGGCAGAAATGGCAGGGATTGATCCCGAATCCCTCAAGACGGTAGCCGAGCAGCTGCAGCAAAAGCTCTCCCAGGGGGCGGTGGTCCTGGGTTCTGTACCAGAACCTAATAAGGTCAGTCTGGTAGCTGCTTTCAGCCCGGAAGTAGTGAAAAAAGGCTTACAGGCCGGTAAATTGGTGGGCACCATTGCTAAACTCTGTGGCGGGGGCGGCGGGGGCCGTCCTAACCTGGCCCAGGCCGGAGGAAAGGATGCCAGTCAGCTTCCGGCGGCCCTGGCAGAAGCCCGAAATCAGTTGCGATCGGGCTTGAGTTAATCCTCTCATTGCCGTAGAAGCTGAGGGTCATCAGGGAGGCTCATGCTAATTTTCATCTGCCTCCTGGCCTTCTACCTGGCCTTTAACCTGGGAGCCAACGATGTCGCAAACTCCATGGGAACATCCGTTGGTTCTAAGGCGATCAGCCTCAGGCAGGCCCTGGTAATCGCCGGAATTCTAGAATTTTCCGGAGCAGTTTTCTTTGGCCAGGAGGTGACTGCCACCCTGGGGACAAAACTAATTAACCCAGCGCTGTTTACCAGCAGGCCAGAAATTTTGCTCCTGGGTATGGTGTCCGTATTGCTGGCCTGTGGCCTCTGGCTCAATATCGCAACCCTGTTTGGCTTACCTATCTCCTCCTCCCATGCCGTAGTCGGAGCGATCGCCGGGTTTGGTTACCTGGCCATCGGGCCAACCGCGATTGACTGGCCCTCCCTGGGGAAAATTACTCTCACCTGGATCGTCACTCCCGTTTTCAGCGGGGCGATCGCGGCCCTCTTTTACGGCCTCATCCGCCATTACATTCTCAACCAATCCCAGCCTCTCCTGCGCTTACGGGAATGGATCCCCTGGTTGAGTGCGGCTCTGTTAAGCATTTTTGGGGTGATTGTTTTACCGACCCTGAGCCAACCGATACAAACCTGGATAGAAGCCAGCCTGCACCTTTCCCTACCGGCCCATGACCTGCCCCTGGCGATCGGAATTCTGGGCTGCCTCAGCCTCAGCTTCTATACCTGGTACAGCCTGGAGCGCTCTACTATCCCTCAACCTCAGCTGCGTCTGGAAGCTTTGTTTGCCCGCTTTCAACTGGTGAGTGCCTGTTTCGTCGCCTTTGCCCATGGCTCCAACGATGTCGGTAATGTGATTGCGCCCCTGGCTGTAATTGTCCATATTCAGCAGCAGACCACCGTACCCACCCTGGGGTTACAGGTTCCCCTCTGGCTCCTGGCCCTGGGCGGTATGGGGATTGTGGTTGGGTTAGCCGTTCTGGGTCGCCGGGTGATAGCCACGATCGGAGAAAGCATCATTACTCTAGAACCCAGTAGTGGTTTTTGTGCCGAACTGGCAACGGCAACCACCATTCTGCTGGCATCCCACTATGGTTTGCCCGTTTCTACCTCCCATGCCCTGGTCGGTGGGGTGGTCGGGATCGGACTAAGCCGCAACTGGCGATCGCTCCCGGTTTCTATGCTCCGGTCGATCGGCCTGGCCTGGGTGATTACCCTGCCCCTGGCAGCGGGCCTGGGAGCCGGTATTTTTGCCCTGGGGTGCCGGTTGTTAGCCTATTAAAGTTCTCCCCAATCTGAATCCAAATCATCACCTCCCTGGGCAGAGAATCCCTTTAGCAGCTTCTGGGCCTGATTTGTACCACTTTAAGTAGGAGTGAGTAAAATACATAAGGACTAGTCTGGCTCCAAACTCAGATGAGAATGTTCTATCAGCCCGATCAAATACCTCTGGTTGCGATAAGTTTTTTGGGCCAGAAGTCATCGTTTCGGCTGAAGGCGAGTAACGTAGTAACGGGCCGTTTTAACGTCCTGAACGGTTAGGCGGAGAATCCAGAATTTAGTCTGACAGGGATTTGGGAATTCTAAGGTCAGCCTGGGAATTACATCGTAAGGACGCTGACAGGTAGAGGGTAAAGTTCATGACACAACTGGGTAATCAACCGGAACCTGGCAACGACGATCGGCGTGTAGCTGAGCAAGTCCTGAAATCGGTCACGCAAGATCTCAAGAGCCTGCAGCAGGGAATCATTGGCCAGTTATCTCAAGAAGTAACTCGTCTGCAGGCCGAGAAAGCGCGGCTGATGGCAGACATTGAGAAGCTCCAGGCTTACCAGGCCGCCCTCCAGTCCCGGCAATTAGAAACCCTCTCCCAACAACAACTGGCGCAACAACAGCTCTGGGCCAAGCAACTGGCTCAGGTACTGGCCAGCCACCTCCAGGCCTTGATGGTACAGCGGATCAATCAGCTGGCTCAGACCCAGCAAACCACCGGTCAGCCCCCTTCCTCCCTGCCATCAGCCAACGGCCACAGTGACAATGCCCATCGGCTCCTGGCTTCCCTCGACACCACCTTTAACACCACCTTCAAGTCTCTACAACGGGAACTGAATAGCTACCAGAGTTCCCTGTCTCAACAACTGGGCCGGATGCAAAATCTGGAGCAACAGGGCGAGGTGATTTTAGAGACTCTAATTAACCGTCTACGGGAAGAACTGCAAACGACGGCTACCCAACTACCTCCGACCGCGCCCTTCACCCCCGCTCCCTACGTTCAGGGGTTGACCCAGGAATCCAGGACGGAGCCCCTCGTTCCGCCCCCGGAAACAGGCTATTCTGCCTATACATCGACTCCAACCTACTCCTCCAACCATGGCGGCAACGGCCACTCCCAGACCAGGCCAGTCTCCCCCCCAACTCCGGTAGCAGCGCCCATTCCTCTGGAAGCGCCGGGGGCCCCCCTACCCCTGCCTAAACCGGCAGTACCCAAAGAGCCATCTCAAATCCAGATCGGTTTGATTCTGGTGCTCGTCTCTACCGTGGCGTTGTCAATTCACAACGTTGTGGTACGCATCATTGGTAGAGAAAGTAGCATTCTGGGTCTGTTTCAAATGGGAGGGTTCATTCAACTGAGTCCAGGTAATTCGCTTTTAATTCTCTGGCTGCGGATGCTGGTGGTACTCCCCCTGATGGTACCGGTAGCCATGTTTCTCTACCCTCCCGTATGGCGAGATATCAAAAAATTCTTGAATGCGCCCGATCGTCGTGCTTTATTCAACGTGGTAGGTAGTGGAGTTTTCCTGTTTCTCTCCCAGATTCTTATCTACATTGCGATCGGTGGAATTGGAGCTGGCCCGGCGGTCACGATCCTGTTTATGTATCCGCTGATCACGGTGCCTCTGGCCTGGTTTCTGTTTGGCGATCGACCCACCCCCCTGCGCTGGGTTGTGATGGCAATCATTTCCCTGGGCGTGATCATGACCGCTCTGCCCAACCTGGATTTTGGCAAAATCGCGACCGGAGGTGCTGGAGGAGTTTTAACCGCCGTATTTGCCGGTGTCGCTTTCGCTTTCTACCTGATTTTTATGCAGCTCGGGTTCAAAAAACTGCATCCAATTCCGGTCAGCTTGATTCAATTTACAACCATCTTTTTCCTGTCCAGTGTGATTTTGATCCTGCCCTTAAATCTGGGAGTGAAGGTCGATAAACCTGCCGGATTCGTTATTAGTGGGATTATTCTGGGAGGTTTAACCCTGATTGGCTACCTTACAAACAACTTTGGGGTGCGGTTTATGGGAGCGGCCCAGGCATCGATCGTGGCTTCCAGTGGCCCGGTGGTTACAGCCCTGCTGGCATTTTTAATCATTGGCAGCCCCCTGAAGTTTGAGCAAATCCTGGGAATTTTGCTGGTGACCTTTGGGGTAACGGCCCTCAGTTTTGAGCGTATGAGAAAAACAGTCCCTGTTCCAAAACCCGCCAGATAATCAACCAACCAGATTTATTATTAGAGGCGATGAAACTCAGGTTCCATCGCCTCTGCTGTTCATTAGACAGTTTATTAGACAAGTGGGGGAATCCAACTAACGGGCAAACATGGCCTTCATTCTGGCCCCGATCGGCTCCCGCAGTTTTTGCGAGTAAAAAGAAGCAGACTGCTCACCCCGGGCACATTCCTGGGCAAAGGTGATCAGGTGATGGCTGACCAGACCAATATGGATCAGGTTTTCGATTTTGCCCGCCTTCAACTTGGGCCCTGCCATTTCCCAGAAAGTTCTACGGTAGTTGCTCAATAGACCAATCCGCAGAATCAGGTTGCCCAAAATCCACAACCCTTTGCGGATATTTTGCTTCGATACCCGGGCCGGACTCAGGGGTGGCTTGATCCGGTTGGGGTAGGTGTGCTGCATATTGTACGCAAACCTCTCATAGAGAAAGTCAGGATCGTAGGCCGCCGTAATGCAGCGTCGCCACATTTCCAACACCTGCTGGTAGGGCAGGAGAAACTCGACATTTGACTCTCGACTCTCGTCAAAGTTGAGTCGTCCTTCTGCTTCTAATCTTCGCCAGAGGGGAGTTTTAGGCAGGGCATGGAGCAGGTTAATAGTGAGCATGGGAATGTTCGACAGACGAATAAATTCCAGAATGCGATCGGCGGTTTCCGGGGTGTCCGTATCCAGACCCATGATGATCCCGGAGACTACCTCCATGCCGTAGCTGTTGAGGGTCTTGATCGCTTCCAGAATCGACATCCCGCCCATCAGGTTTTGCTGTTTCGTAATCGACTTAAGAGCATCGACATCGGGGGTTTCAATTCCACAGAACACCGTACAGAAGTAAGCTTCCCGCATCATTTCCAGCAGTTTGGGGCTCTGAGCCAGATTCAGCGTAGCTTCACAGGCAAACTGAACGGGATAGCCATTTCGCTTCTGCCAGTCGATCAGGTAGGGCAACAATTTCATCGCCGCTTTGCGATCGCCGACAAAGTTATCATCCACAAAATAGACGGCTCTTAGATTCCCGGAAGCCAGCATCGCATCCAGTTCGGCAACAATCTGTTCCGGTTCCTTCAGGCGGGGGTTACGGCCATACAACTCGGGGATATCACAAAACTCGCAGCGGTAGGGACAACCACTGGAATACTGGACATTGGCGATAAAGTAATGGTTCAGGTCAATCAGGTGGTAGGCCGGAATCGGAAATTCATTCAGGGGCAGCCGTTCTTTCGTCTCAAATCGAATCTGTTGAGCGGGGCGCTCGGTGTGGAGGTCAAAGTATTCAATCAGGCGATCGGTGGCATCCCCCAGTTCCCCAATATGCACCAGGTCAAAATCGGGATAGTACTCCGGGCATCCCGAGACGGAAGGCCCCCCCACCGCCGTGAGTTTGCCGTAGCGATGGGCGATTTCATTGATCCGATTAATCTGGGGACGCTGGATATGCATTCCACTTACAATCACCCCATCAGCCCATTGATAGTCTGCAGGCTTGGCAGGCTTAATGTTTTCATCCACAAACCGGACTTCCCACTCCTTAGGCAGGTAGGCTGCCACCACCAAAATTCCCTGGGGCGGCATAAAAGCCTTTACCCGACCCAGCAGGGGATAGGCATTGTCAAAGGTACCAAACGATCGACTGTATTTTGGAAAAACACAGAGAATCCGCCGCCGATTTTGGGGCACATAGGGGGGTTTGCCAGGGGCACTTTCAGGAACAGGCTGCTCAAAATCCTTTAAGGCAACAGTCATCAAGGCTTCCTCACAAGCAGTAGCTTGATGACACTTTAGAAGACTGAACCAGAGAATTTCAAGGGGTGGGGTGATATCGGATACCGTTGATCAATTACGGAAAAGAGTGCGGCGAAAGATGAGAGAAGAGGGGGATAGTGGGATGATGAAAGCTGGTCAAATTTCCCCCCATTCTGTGACTCCATCTTCTCGACAACTGGCATTTCTGGCACTCAAGGCAATTCACAAAGGTGGATTTGCCGATGTCGTGCTAGATAAAACCTTGAACCAGACAGAATTAACCTCCCTCGATCGGCGCTTCGTCACAGAACTGGTCTACGGCACCATCCGACGACAGCGGACTTTAGATGCCCTGATCGATCAACTGGCGAAGCGTCCGGCCCAGGAGCAACCCGCTGATCTACGCTGGCTGCTGCACCTGGGGCTTTATCAGCTGCGGTTCCTGGGTCAGGTGCCTGCTTCCGCCGCCGTCAACACCACGGTAGACCTGGCCAAACAGAATGGTTTCGCCGGTCTGGCCGGGTTCGTCAATGGCTTACTGCGGCAATACCTGCGCTTAAAAGAGCAGGCTTCAGGAGAAATTTTACAGTTACCGACCGATCCGGTACAGCGTCTGGGTATGCTGCATAGCTTTCCCGACTGGATCATTCAGGTCTGGCTAGACCAGCTGGATCTGGCCGCCACTGAGCAATTATGTCAATGGATGAACCAACCGCCCCATCTGGATCTACGGCTTAACCCCCTGGGCACGACCCGGGAAACCTTAGAAACAGCTCTGACAGCCGCCGGGATTACCTATCAGCGACTGCCGCACCTGCCCCATGCCTTGCGCTTGCGAGAAGCAGGCCGAATTGAACAGCTTCCAGGGTTTGCTGAGGGCTGGTGGATGGTACAGGACAGTAGCGCCCAGTTGGTCGGCTATCTGGTCGATCCCCAACCGGGGGAAGTCGTGGTAGATGCCTGCGCGGCCCCTGGTGGTAAAACCCTGCACCTGGCGGAGTTGATGCAAGACCAGGGGGAGATCTGGGCCTGCGATCGCACTCCCTCTCGGTTAAAAAAGCTGCAGCAAAACCTCGATCGGCTGGGGTTCCAGTCGATTAGAATCCACATCGGAGACAGTCGGGAAGCAACGCAATTTGTCGGCCGCTGCGATCGGGTGCTGTTAGATGCGCCCTGTTCCGGGTTAGGGACTCTCAACCGCCATGCCGATGCCCGCTGGCGGCAGACCCCCGGCACCATTCAGGAATTAGCCCAACTCCAACGGGAATTGCTGACCGCCAGTGCTACCTACGTAAAACCAGGGGGAACGCTCGTTTATGCCACCTGCACCCTACATCCGGCGGAAAATGAGCAGGTAATTCAATCCTTCCTGCAGCACCACCCTGCCTGGGAAATTGCCCCTCCGGCCCCCGATTCTCCCCCAGCGGCCTTTGCCACCCCTGAAGGTTGGATTAAAGTCTGGCCCCAGCAAAAGGATATGGATGGTTTCTTTATGGTGCGGTTACAAAAGGCTACCGCAAACATTGCTAATTGTTAGCTGTTATTGTCGGCAAGGGATGAATCGTAGATAGTGTTTGGATAAGCTGAAGCTGAAGCAAACTAAAGGGCGCGACTGATCATGACTGCAAATCCTAGCTTAAAAAACCTGATCAAAATTCTCATCGGTGCTGCCTGGATCGATGGCAAAATTCAACCAGAGGAACGGGAATACCTGCATCGGATCGCCAAAGAAAAAGGAGTGGATGAAGATCCTGAGATCCAACCACTCCTCTATGAGTTCAGGGCTGTAAAACCGGAAGAATGTTACGGCTGGGTACAGGAATACCTGGGCGATCGTCCCAGTTCAGAAGCCTGCCAGCAATTAATTGAAGCTATCAGCGGACTGGTCTATAGCGATGGTTCGATCGCGACAGAAGAAGCAACCCTGCTGAATAAACTGCAATTGCTCGACCCAATTAATGAAACCTCTGAAACGGGACCGGGGGCTATCCTGCAATCAGTCCGTAAACTCTACCAACATTGGGTTTCTACCCTGAATAATTCCTGAGGTTACAAGCCAGGAGTTTCTTCCTTTTTGACTTCTGGCACAATGTTTGGGCGCTCCTTATCTTCCCAACCAACGGGGCGCTTGGAGTTGTACCAGGTAATCGAGCCGATCGTCACAGCGGCGATAAAACCAACCACATAAACCAGGGTAAAAGATACAGGAAAATGCATGCCAGCACTGCCAGCAACATCCATGAGTAAAGGCATCGTTTAATACTCCTTATATGTATTACTTCAGAGCCAGGATACAAAAGAGAGTATAACAAGACATCCATCAGGGGTTTGATCCCCAGCCATAAATAGCTCTTAACAGGAAAAATTCTTTCCTGAGACTGGCTTCTGGTTCAACCTAAGGAGCCGGGGGGCTGGCCGGTACAGGAGGGGGAGCAGGCTCCGGCGGAGCCGTATTCTCTGGGGGTGGAGCTGGTTCCGCCGGGACTACCACGGGAGCCGGTTCTGACGGTGGTTCTGCTGGCGCCACCGGTGCCGGAGCTGTATTCTCTGGAGCGGAAGAACTGGGAGGCGCAGAATCCCGGGCCGGTTCTTGAGCAGGCGCATTACTCCGCCCCGTACTGCGCTCGGATTCAGATCTGGAACTACCGGAATTGCTGGCCGGTGCATCACTGGTATAGGCCCGATTGGGGCGAACTGCGTTTGCCTTAATGCTACCTTTCCGTCCTTCCAGTTTCGGCAACTCCGGAAACTTTTGTACCGGAATTCCTTTGACCGCCACGACCATAAAGTCGTGCCAGACCGTTGCCGCCGTACTGCTATAACTCCAGGTTGGCGAACTGTCGTCGTTCCCCAGCCAGACCCCAGTTACCAGTTGGGGAATGAACCCAACAAACCAGAGATCGCGGGCTTCTTCAGAAGTCCCTGTCTTACCGGCTACCGGACGATCGATCTGAGCAGCCCGACCGGTTCCACTGTTGACCACGTTTTGCATCATCCAGGTGACGATCGCAGTCGTATCTTTGTCAATCACCCGTTTCTTTTTGTGGGCAGCGTTATAAAGCACCTCTCCCGTGCTGCTAAGAATTCGCCGGATACCGTGGGGTTCTATATACTCTCCCTGGGTTGCCAGAGTACCGTAAGCACTGGTGAGTTCTAGCAGGTTAACTTCTGAGGCCCCTAGAGCCAGGGAATAGGTGGGTAAGAGTTTGGACTTAATTCCCATGTTCTGAGCCATTTTAATCACGGGATCAAACCCAACATCAATCAACAACTTCACCGAAATAATGTTGACTGAACTGGTTAACGCCTCCCGCAGGGTCATCCAACCGCTGTACTTCCTGCCATAGTTTTCTGGTTTGTAACCATCTACGGTATAGGGAGCATCCAGATAGGAAGTATAGGGAGACATCCCCGTGGCAATGGCAGTCGTATAAAGAATAGCCTTGAAGGCTGAACCAGGTTGGCGCTGGGCCTGGGTGACCCGATTAAACTGACTGGAGTTAAAATCGGTGCCTCCAACCATGGCCCGAATCTCCCCATTGCGAGGGTTGATGGAAACCAGCGCTGCCTGTTTGAAACCCTCGTAGGCACCAAAATTCTTCACTGCATCCCGAACGGCTTTCTCAGCAGCCTTCTGGGACTTTGGATCGAGGGTTGTTTCTACCGTCAACCCGCCCGCCTCCAATTTCTCCTTAGAAACCAGCTTGGGTAACTGTTGCTGGATATAGGAGGTAAAGTAAGGGGTATCACTATAAAGCTTTTTGGGGATGCTCGGCTTCAGCTTGAGAGATTCAGAACTCGCCTGCTCTGCCTGGGCCGCCGTAATGAACCCAGATTCCTGCATCCGTTCTAAAACGACATTGCGTCGCTGCTCGGCAATTTGTAGATTAACCAGAGGAGAGTAGTCACTGGGAGCAGGAGGCAACCCAGCAATGGTAGCAGTTTCGGCCAGAGTTAACTGATCTACCGATTTACTGAAATAAACCCAGGCTGCATCGGCCACACCGTAAGCCCCTGAACCGAGATAAACCAGGTTCAGGTATTTTTCCAGAATTTGCTGTTTGCTTAATTCACGCTCAATCTTTTGAGCCAGCATCGCTTCCTGGAGCTTACGCCCAAAAGTACGTTCTTGATTCAGGTAAACAATTCTGGCCAGTTGTTGAGTAATGGTACTGGCTCCTTCTACCACATCTCCAGCCAGAAGATTGGAAGCCCCGGCCCGGACAATGGATTGAAAATCAACCCCATTATGCTGATAAAAACGCCGATCTTCAGCGGCGATAAAAGCCTGTACAACCTGGGGAGGAATCTTTTGAATCTTCAGTTTTTCACGGGTAGCAGGTCCTAGCTGTTGCAGCACCGTATTATCAGCCGCCCGAATCGTCAGAGTTCCTTCCCGGACAAAACTGGAAATATCCTTTGTATCTGGCAAACCCTGCTCCAATTTCCAGTAGCCCCAGGCAATAAAACCACCTCCCCCTGCAGCTAAAAATAGTGGCAGGAGAAAAATAGGGCGACGATACAGAGGTTTACGGCGCTTGACAACCACCTCCGGATTGCCGGAATCTGCGGTGCCTCCCGAAAATGCGTTAAAAGGCAGCCAGGAGGGCCGCTTAGCCTTCAGGGATGAACCACCGGAATCGGCCGGAACATTCCCATTGAGGGTGCCAGGATCCGTCGAATTGGAATTAGAAGAGCCAGATTGTGACGATTTATCGTCTCCAGCTCTGGCTGCTACGTTTTTAAGCTTTGATATAAAATTATCCACTCTAAAGCCTCATCACCACCAAGATTGAACTCGTTCCATTCTAAAAGGGTGAAGTTAGAAATCCATCCCCTTACGTGAGGGCCCTCCAGGAAATCGCAATTTAAGTTAAGAAGCGATGACAGACACCCATTTAACGATCGATCAGTCACTTGCCTGGTGACGGCCAGCTGGCATTTAGAGTTCGGCCTGGTTAAATCCCAGCATGTCCCAGAGCCAAAGCGGCTACTAACATACCCAATACCAAAAATGGTTGGGCACTTGCTTGATACTTCACATCGTTTTCCAGAGGATCCCGAAGAAAGTACATATCTTGAAATGTGATCTGAGGAATGACCAGCAACAATAGAATAGCAGCATACAGGTTCTCTTGAATGCTGATCAAGTAAGCTGCTATGCCGACCTGAAAAATATCGATCATCAGGACACAGATCCAGGCGGCTGTGGTCACTCCAAACATCACGGGCAGGGAATTTAACCCCAACTGGCGATCGCCCTCAACACTCTTGAAGTCATTGACGACGGCGATCCCTAACCCGGCCAGACTGTAAAACAACGTCAGGGCGACGATCGTCCAGTTCAATTCACCAAACAGGGCATGACCCGCCCACCAGGGCAGGGCAATATAACTTGCACCCAGGGCGTAGTTCCCCAGCCAGCCGTTCTTTTTTAATTTGAGGGGAGGGGCAGAATAGATGTAGGAGATGAAAGACCCACCGGCGGCCAGGGCGGCAACAATCGGAAATTCGTGACCGGCCCAGAGATCGAGGGCGTAAGCCACTCCCAACCCCGCGAACAGCAGCACAAGAATCTGGGTGACCACCTGGGGAATCGAGATGGCCCCGGAGGGAATCGGACGGTAGGGTTCGTTAATCGCGTCAATCTCACGATCGTAGAAGTCATTTAAGGTCTGGGTATAGCCCGTCAACAACGGCCCCGACATCAACATACAGGCCGCGGCGATCAAGACATTTTCTAGAGACCAGGTATAGTTACCGGACGAGGCAGCCCCACAAACCACTCCCCAGATCAGGGGAATCCAGGTAATTGGCTTCATCAGTTGCAGACGCAGCTTCCAGATGGAGGTGTTACTCACCTGGGCTCCTTTCATCCCCAACAATTGGCGGGTCTTGGCCGTACGATCGGCTTCCACAGGAGTTGAGCCAGCCTCAACGGAAGCTTCTGTCCCATCGATAGAACTGGGTTCGGGGGAAACTGGAGAAGAATTCAGGTCTGACATATAGGGAAGAACGGAAAAGGGCTAGAAGGAGATAATCAAAAAACTATCCTGAAACTTGGCACCGGTCACAGGCTTACCCGCCAATTCCGGTGGCAGGAAAATGTTGCGCCGTTGATCCCCGGCTTCGATTGTAATTTCTGGCCCGGACTGGGTTAATTTCACCTGCTTCTTATCAAATCCGGGTAGAAACAGACTGACCTTTCGTTCGGCTACGTTAATAGCGATGGGCCGGGGAGCCTGGGAAGCCTGGTCAAAATCAGGCAGGGCATCAACCAGGGGTTGCCAATCATTTACAGACTGGACTGGAATTGCCGTCACCGGCAGGGGTTGAAAGGTTTCATTCAGGGGGATGACTTCACTGGCTCGGTTAAGAATCACCCCACCTACGCTCAACCCCACCTGCTGGGCTGCTCCCCAGTAATATTTAGCCGTTGCCACCGCCACCTCATCGGGAGTCGTGACCAGATAGGCAGCGACCCGATTGGGGTCAGCCAGGGCTTGCTTGCCCTGTTCCAGCAAGTTAGTTGCCTGTTGAGCCGCCGGTTGATTGAAAATATCGTCGGTCCAGCTCACATTCAGAACGGCAGCGGCGATCGGCTGGAGAAAGGGGGTAAGGGTTTTACCCAGATCGGAATCGGTAAATACTTTGCGAAACCGACGAGTATACCAGCTCAAAATTTCGGGCATCCCCAGCATCCGCAGGGTGGTCTGATTACCGGCCCCATCGTAAATAATGACATCGTATTTGCCACTGGCCTCGTACTCCCGCAGGGCATTCAGGACAAGGGCATTATCAAGGCCTGGAAGTACTCCTAACTCCTGGCCAAACACCTCCTTAAAGAAAGGAGTCCGAAGATATTGAGTTTCTAGCTGTTTCACCTCTTCCCAACTGCGTTCCAGCAAGGTTGCAGCCTGCAGCTGAACCGCCTGGAGGTTAGGAGAAATTTCCTGGGGATCGGCACTCAACGGCACACCCAGGATCAAACCCAGGGCGGGTTCCTGTCCGGCAAACAAAACTCTCTTACCCTGACTGGCAAAGCGTTTTGCTGCCGCGATCGCGATCGTCGTCCGACCGACCCCACCCTTACCCAGAAATGTTAAGATGAGCGCCATTTATCTGTACTCCAAGCCGAAGTGTATATCTGGGCCAGGTAAATGAAATTCGTTTTCTCAGAAGGGCAGCAGATACCATCAGGTGTTCCGCCAGCAGGGGGCGCACAACCGCGCGCCCATACCTCAAAGCATGCTCTGCCCTGCTTTTTCCTGAGTAAAGCTAATTTCCTTACTATCCCTTTATTTCTTTACATAGTAACGATTACCTGGAATCCCACCTCTGCATTCTGATTGGTTGCAGGGCAACTCATTCAGACTGCCAGGGGAGGTTACTGAGACACTTCTACTTCGTCTTCAAAAAACCAGGTTGCTGATTTGTCGTCAAATTGAACCAGCACACCAACACCACTGCCATCCGTCATCTTGTAGTCGCGGATAGTACCAATCTGTCCTAACTTCTGGACAATCAAGGGGGATACGCGATCGCGTAAGCGCCGAACGCGAACTTTCTGACCAACTTCCATCGCAACTCCAAGACATAAAGACCAAATCCAAGTGTATCAGCGTCTTGCCCTCGATTTAAGCTTTAGTTTCCATCCTTTTGTTTGATCAGCCTGGGAGCCCTAACGTTTACAATTCAAACATTGCCTAAGTGCGGAGTTTCAATGCTGGCGAAACGAATTTTGCCCTGCCTGGATGTGAAGGCGGGCCGGGTCGTAAAGGGAGTTAACTTTGTTAATTTGCAGGATGCCGGTGACCCGGTAGAACTGGCCCAGGTCTACAACGAGGCCGGAGCTGATGAACTGGTGTTTCTGGATATTACGGCCACCCATGAAGACCGGGACATCATCTTTGATGTGGTTTACCGTACCGCCGAGCAGGTGTTCATCCCGCTCACTGTAGGGGGAGGCATTCAAAACTTAGAAACGATTAAAAATTTGTTACGGGCCGGCGCCGATAAGGTCAGTATCAATTCGGCGGCGGTACGAGATCCCGATCTAATTGATCGAGCCAGCGATCGCTTTGGCAACCAGTGCATCGTTGTAGCCATTGATGCCCGTCGTCGCACCGATCCGGCCAATCCCGGTTGGGATGTCTATGTTCGGGGTGGGCGAGAAAATACCGGACTGGATGCGATCGCCTGGGCCAGGGAAGTAACCCGGCGGGGCGCAGGAGAATTACTGGTCACCAGTATGGATGCCGATGGTACCCAGGCTGGTTACGATCTGGAACTGACCCGCATGATCGCAGAACAGGTAGAAATCCCGGTAATCGCCTCCGGCGGCGCGGGGAACTGTGACCACATCTATACTGCCTTGACGGAGGGACGGGCAGAAGCCGCCCTTCTGGCTTCTCTATTGCATTACGGGCAATTAACCGTTTCTCAGATTAAGACCTACCTGCAAGAACGGCAGGTACCCGTGCGGCAGTCCGGTTCCGATCCCCTGATATCCCCTTAACCTGCCAGTTTAGAATCCGCCATGCCTTCCAGAGCAGGAGGGCTTTTTCAACGCCAGAAGCTGCTTCAAAGAGTTGCGTCTGACCCAACTTCCGGCCTGGGAATTTAACATTTTCTGCATAATCCCGGAGCTGCCATTTCCTGAGGGGGCTGTTACAATACGTAAAGTATGTTGATAACTATTCTTGCGATTGTTATAACCCTGGTTGCCTGGTCCCTGCATTTGATGCAGCAGGCCGTCGATCGGCGGGAATTTTCTCTGATGCTGGCAGGTACTCTGGTCGCTTTTTCTGCCGCTGCGATGGTTGCTGTGTATTTTTTGATGGGTAGCTACATTGGCTATGTAACCGGAACAGTTCATTACTCAGCCTCTCAGTTGTCAAGCCAGGAGTTGAGTATCTGGGCCGAACCCTTTGATCCCCTGGCTCAGGATGCTCCGGCCCTCACGGCTGTCAATTTTATTCCTTAAGTTCTGCCTGTTGGAAAGGCGAAAACCCTTTTCACTGGGGAAGCAGATTTGAGGTAGTTATTAGAACTGGGCTCCGCTGAGTAAGACTGGAGCCCATTTTTTAATAACTATGCAAAGCAGAGGATTCTGCTAGATCTCTATCACTGATAAAGCGTTTTTCTGAGGGCAGCTGAGCGGGAATGCTTTACCCTGGAAGCAGCGTTGGTGAATGGCATTTTGCGCGGTTTTGAGAATTAAGGTTAAAAAAACGGCAAAATTGGCAAGACTAGATATCAATGTTTTTATTTTGAACTAACCCCACCAAGCACCGATTTAAAGGGTTCCTCCCCTTTCGGTTTCGCTATAGGAGCAAATCTGAACTATGGAATATACCGTTCCTGAGCTAGATACCATCAGCCGCCAGTTGATGAGCTTAGAGCGCCCCAAAAAAGCCAAAATGCTGGTGGTAGACGACGAACCAGATAATCTGGATTTGCTGTATCGCACGTTTAGACGAGATTTTCAGGTATTAAAGGCAGAAAGCGGGGTACGGGCGTTAGAAGTCCTGGCCAGCGAAGGGGAAGTTGCAGTCATTATTTCTGACCAGCGGATGCCGGAGATGAAAGGTACGGAATTTTTGAGCCGCACCGTACCCCAATTTCCTGACACGATGCGGATTATTTTGACCGGCTTTACCGATGTGGAAGACCTGGTGGAAGCGATTAACTCAGGTCAGGTCTATAAGTACATCACCAAGCCCTGGGATCCAAACGAGTTGAAAGCTGTGGTACAGCGGGCCGCAGAAACCTATGAACTGCTGAAGCAGAGAACGGAAGAACTGCGTCGTTCCCAGGCTCAAACGGCCCTGCTTTCTACCATTGTGGGCGTAGCCCAGGAATCTGCTGGCCTGGATGCTTGCCTGGAACCCCTGGCCATGGCCTTTGGTAAAAACTTCCAGGCCGATGGCGCGATCCTGCAACTGGTGGAGGGCAATGCTCTGGTAGCGGCCCAGGGCAGATTTAGCCCCAGTGGCGCGATCGATAACTGGTTAGACAAAGACCCCCTGGTTCAGGAAGCTCTGGCTTCTCAAAAGATGCAGGTGGCTGTCAATGTACCCGTCGATAGTACCCTCTCAGGGGTTGAACATTATACGGCTTCTGGAGTTCAGGCCCATCTGGTGATTCCGGTCACCTATCGGGGAGAGAGTCTGGCAGTCCTGTCTTTACAGTGGAAACAACCCTGCACCCTGCGGGAAGATGAACTGATGTTGTTACATCTGTCTGCCCAGCAGGTCGCCCTCGCCCTCACCTGTACTCGCTATTACCGGCCGGTAGCCTGAGTTGAGCAGTTGCCCCGGAAGCAATTGGAAACCAACTCAAACCTTCTCTGGGATACCAAACTATCCCAGGGAAGGTTCTTTGGGCTCTGACCAATACCATACGTGAGCATTGCTCCCATCCCTGGAATCACCTTCCCTGGCTGAGCCTCGATCTCTAAGATCTTTTGCAGATCAAGTATTTGAAGATTAAGTATGGGTCAGGAGGGAAGAAGGGGGAGGGAAGGTTTTTTTGTGCTAGATCATCTAGTGTCTGTCCCACTTTCCCGTTCCAGTCTTACCTCTTAAAATCCTATGCAGCCGATCGATTGCCCCTATCTTCTCATCACCTGTATTGATTGTTACCGTGATAGCGAGGGGCACCGCTACCTGGATCAGCTCTGGTACAAGGATTTAATTGAGCATTTCAAATACCTGAAAAACTTTACCCTGGCAGCTCCCTGCCGGTATGAGGCACCACCGCCGGGATCGGTGCGGCTCGACAATGATCCCGCCTTTGCTGGAGTTCAGTTCGTTGACCTGCCAGCACCCAACAGTTTCGGGCAGGCCGTGCGGCAATTGCCTCAAACCTTCAAGATTTTATGGCAAGCGATCGCCAGGGCCGAAGTGGTTCATACCGGCGTAGCGGGCTGGCCGATTCCCCCCGGGTGGTTGGTCACTCCCCTGATCTACCTGCGTAAAAAGTTTTACCTGATTATTGTCGAGTCGGCCTTCTGGCGAGTTGAGCCAAACGCCCCCAGTTCCTGGAAAGCCCGATTACGCGCCGGCCTGTCAGAGCAAATCAACCGCTGGTGCCTGAACAAAACCGACCTGGCGATCTTTACCCAACAGGAATACCGCCAGAGTTTATTAACCCACCGGCCTGAGCGGGGCCATATTATTCACGCTTCCTGGATTGATGAAGAAAACGTCCTGGCGGCAGAAGTAGCCCAGGAATCCTGGAAAACTAAGGTAAACCCTGAAACTTCCAGGCTGAAGTTGTTGTATGCAGGGCGGCTATCCAGCGGTAAAGGGGTTTCGTTGCTCTTGCAGGCGATCGAGAAGTTGAGTCAGGAATCGTTTCCGGTGCAACTCGATATTCTGGGCCAGGGAGATCTGCGAGGTGAGGCAGAAAAGTTACAACAGCAACTTCAGGGGCCAACCAGGGTCAACCTGCTGGGCACCGTACCCTACGGGCCAGCTTTATTTCAGCTCATCCGCGATTATCATGCTGTGGTTCTACCGCTGATTACCGACGAACAGCCCCGCATTGTCTACGATGCCTATTCCCAGGCCGTTCCGGTTCTGGCCAGCAATACGAATGGTTTGCGAGACTGCGTGCAGGATGGACAAACCGGCAAACTGTTCGCCGCCAATGATACGATCGCCCTGGTAAATGCCATCCGGTGGGCAGCAGCAAACTTACCTGAGTTGTCGGATAGGGGCATGACTTCCCTGGAAGTTGCCCGCAAGATGACTCATCAAGAAATGCACCGCCAGCGCTGGCAGCTTTTGTTACAGGCGCTGGCCTGAGCATCGGTTGGCCAATTTGGTTTGGCTGAAATCATGGCGGCGGATAATATTCGGACGATTTTCGATCGCATTGCTCCTGTGTATGACCAGCTCAATACCTGGCTGAGTCTGGGGCAACACAAAATTTGGAAACAGATGGCAGTCAAGTGGAGTCAGGCCCGGGCAGGAGACACCTGCCTGGACATCTGCTGCGGCAGTGGCGACCTAGCCCTGCTGTTAGCCCAGCGGGTCGGCCCAACCGGCCAGGTAGTAGGCCTGGATTTTTCCTGCGAACAACTGGCGATCGCCCGTCAGCGCAGCCAGAGCCGCAATCTGCCCGTTGAATGGCTGGAAGGCGATGCCCTGAATTTGCCCTTTGCAGCCAACTCCTTTGATGCGATTACGATGGGTTACGGGTTACGCAATGTCACCGATATCAGCCGCAGCCTGCAAGAAATCCTGCGGGTACTGAAACCGGGAGCAACGGCGGCAATTTTAGACTTTCATCGTCCCAGCAATCCGACGGTGCAGGCATTTCAGAGCTGGTACCTGGCTGCGATCGTAGTACCCACAGCCCGCCAGTTTGGGCTGACCGAAGAGTATGCCTACCTGGCCCCCAGCCTGGAACGCTTCCCTACGGGCCGGGAGCAGGTAAAACTCGCCAGTCAGGTAGGGTTTTCCACCGTCACCCACTACCCGATCGCCGGGGGTACGATGGGAGTATTGGTTATTACTAAAGCTGAGGGGATGGCGATTCTGGGTTGAGTTGCTGATCTATCCTGTAGCTTTTTCCCCTTATCTGAAGTTTGCCGTGGATCTTCCTACCCTCTGGCTGTTTGTCGCTCCGCCCGTCGTTGGTGGTGTAATTGGCTACTTTACCAATGACATTGCCATTAAAATGCTGTTTCGTCCCTATAAAACCCGCTATATCGGAGGGCGGCGGGTTCCTTTTACCCCGGGTTTGATTCCCCGCAACCAGGAGCGGCTGGCCAAGCGAATTTCTGACACCATCATGGGGTCGCTGTTAACTCCAGAAGAACTACAAAATTTGACCCGACGATTGTTGCAACCAGAACGGGTCGAGGCGGCCATTCTCTGGCTACTGCGATCGGCCCTGGATCAGATTCAACATGATCGGGAACAAAAAACGGCAAAAGTGCTGGCTAACATCCTGCGGGACTTGATTGGTGAGTCTTTACCCCGATTGTTGAAGGTATTGGCCCGCCGGGAAGACTTTTTAGAAGACCAGCTGAATCAAATTTTTGATCGGGTATTGCTGGAGTTTCAGCTGAACGATGAGCAGGCCAGTCGCCTCTCAGAATGGGTACTGGAAGTCGTCTTACCCCCGGATGTGATCCGCCAGATTCTGGTAGATTTTCTCACCGATCGCAACATTCAGGTGATTGATGAAGGATTTCGGGAAAAGACCAGTGGAACCTACTGGGTTGTAGCCAACCTGTTTGGTGTGCGGAACGCCCTGACCCGGCTACGAACTTTTTGTTTGGACGAGAAAGAGTCCAGTAATAACCGGTTGAAGGAACTGATTACGTCCCTCAGTATTCGCCAGCGATTAAAGGAATTGCTGTACAACCTATCCCTGCAAAATCTGCCAGTTTCAACGGTGCGCCAGTTGCGAAAGACCATGCGGGATAGTGTGCGGGCTTACATACAGGACAAAGGCTCTGATGTCCTGCAAGACTTGAGCAAATCCGTGGACTGGGAAAATGTCGCGACCCTGCTGCTCAACCGGTTACGCACCTCGGAAGCGGTGAATACTTCCCTGGAGCTGATCAGTAAAGATCTGGCCCTGGTGCTGGAACGCTATCTGGAAAGGGATCTGGAATCGATCGTGGCGAAGTTGATCCCGATCTTAAATATTGATCAGGTGATTATCGATCGAGTGAATGCCACCTCCCCGGCAGATCTGGAAGCAGCAATCAATGGCATCGTCAGGAGCGAACTGCAGGCGATCGTCAATCTAGGGGGAATTTTAGGATTTGTGATTGGGCTGCTGCAGTCGGCCTCATTATTGTGGCGCTAGGACAGAATTGTCCAACGTATCGGATGAGGTCTACGAACCCGACTCCAGCAGGCTTACAAAAACCGGGACTCGTACACCTCACCCTACTTACACCTCACCCTACAAAGATAGTGACTAAAGAGGGCGACGGTTATTCGGCAAAGGTGTCTGACTTAGCGATTTTGCTTAACTCTTTACCAAACTTCTGAATCACCCCTTTCAGCCCCCGGGGTGCTTCTGCCGCAGCTTCTGAGGTTTGCTCACCCAGACGGGTCAGCAATTCACTGAATTCCGTCGGTTTGGCGGTCTTCTTTTTCAGGAGTTGCTTGAGATGCTTCAGGTCTTCCGCGATCGCCTTAAAGCCTTCGTTGTCAGACTTATGCAGCAAGCCGTACCACTGGTCGATCGCCGCCGTCGCCTGGTCGGGTGCGATCGCGGTGATATCTTCCTCCAAAGAACTGGTGAGCGATTCAATCTGCTCAATATGTTCCTGATCTTCGGCTTTACCCAGAGACTTACCCGTCTTATCCAGCTGTTTACCCAGCTTTTGCAGGGGAGTCTTCAAATCTTTATCTGAGTCTTTAGCAACTTCGGTCGTCTGTTCACCAATCTGCAGCAGCACTTCACCAATTTCGTGACCACTGGCTTTCCCGCCTTTCAGCAGTTGCTTCAGTTCCTTCAGATGGCCGGCCAGTTGCTTCAGACCTTCATCCTTGGATTTATGGACGACGGCGTACCACTCATCCAGCAGATTGATCCCAGCTTCCGGTTCCAGATCCGTCACATCCCCTTCAAACAATTCCAGCAATGAATCCAACTGCTGGCCATCGATGCCCTCGCTCTGGCTATCAGCTGCTACAGCTTTAGCAGAACTGGACTCTTGCTTATGGTCTTCTTTTTGAGGAGCAGAATTTTGTTGTTTTTCTGATTGAGCAGAACTTTGTTTATTCTTAGATTCTTGCTTACCAGCCATAACTTTGAGTTACCAAAATGCTAGATGTACAAGAGATCAGCCTATACAGTCGCGATCGCAGTTCCCTCATCCCAGGGAACCAATATGGTGTATCCCGTAATACAGGGCAGATCCACCATTTGACGGAGGTTATCAAGATGATGGCAAGGGCTTTGGCAAGTTTTTAGAACTATTAAATCGGGAGAAAGGTTGTAGATTGTCAGCAGAATTTCAGGCAAAACTATTCGCCGATTTGCACCTTTAGTAAGTAACAGACTAAAGGAAAATAGCGCGGGATTGCTCGAAAAAGTCTGGGTTAATCACCTGTTTTTGTCCCGGTTCTGTGTTTTGCAACAGGGTTGTAAAGGCCCCGGCTCCTAACCCGCCCTGAGGGAACATGCGGTAACAGGGCTGCTCTGTAAGATGGGATTGATAGGCACTCAAAGGGCCAACTTTGACCGCTTGAAACTGGGGAAATCGCTCTAAAAACCAGTCAATCACCTGTTCGTTTTCTTCGATGGCGTAGGTGCAGGTCATGTAAATTAAGTAACCTTCCGGTGCTACCAATTGGGCAGAGTTAGCCAGAATTCGCTTCTGCCGGTTGGCATTGTTATTGACATTAACGGGATGAAAACAACCGGGGTTTTTGCCGCCTTTAGCAATTAGCGATTGGCCCGAACAGGGCGCATCTACCAGTACCAGCGGGGCAGTTTTAGGAATTTCCTGGGCCAGAATTTTGGCATCTAAACGAAGGACAATGGCCGGGGTAACCTGACATCTTTTCAAGTTAGAAATCAAAGCCCCCGATCGCTTACCAATCACTTCGTTACTGATTAATAGCTGCGGTTGCAACGCCACCCAGGAAAAAATACTTTTGCCGCCCGGTGAGGCACAGACATCCATTACCAGGTCGATCGCCGTGGGAATTGCGGCCAGCACCGAAATCGCAAATACTGAAGAAAAATCTAAACAGTAAAATGCCCCCGTTTCATGCAGGGAGTGCTGTCCCGGCTTTTGGCCCAGGCTCAGGCGATCGACGGAGGCAGGTTGCCATTCTAAGACTGGCTCCAGGGCAAAGGGCATTTCCTCCGGTCGCTTCTGACACCAGAGAATACAGGGATTAAACCCCTGAGGTTGCAGCAGGCTTTGAATGAACGCTTCCCGCTCATGGGTATCGCTAAACAGACGATCGCTGAGTTTGAGTAACAGTCGAGATGGCTTGTCCACAGCTCTATAGCTAGTCCTCTGCTTCAGATCAATTCAACCATGGGCCAGCTCAACCGGTTGGCGGGAGGCCGTGCAGCGATCAGCTGCTTGCATCAGACGACTGGCAATTTCCGCAACGGAACTGCCTGCTCCATCCACCGAAGTAGTCGGTACCTGCCGTCGCTTCAGGTCATAACAGTAGGTTTTGTCGTAGTAATCCAGAACAATTTCGATCGCCGCCGCTAAATTCCCTGCCTGGATAAATTCCAGGGCCGTCTGGGTACGATCGCCCCCAAGTCGTTTTTTCAGACGGGCGGTCGCCTCCAGTAACTCTGCCCGATCGGCCGTGCCGTAGTCTTTTAAAAGTAGCTGAATCCGCTCCTGGCGGGGTCTTTCTACCTGAAGAATAGGAGCCTGCATCATCTGGTGAAACAGTTCATCGGGAACCCGGCAGGTGCCCACCATTCGACTTTCTGCTTCAATCCAGACCCGCCGATCGGTCTCCAGGGCAACCCAGGCCATAGCCAGCAGGTTCTCGAAATGCTCAATACTGGGTTGCGGCGGCAACCCCAAATTGCCGTAGCTACTGCCCCGGTGATTGGCCCATTTCTCCAGGTCTAAAATTTGCTCACCTGCCGCGGCCAGAGCCTGCAAAATCGCGGTTTTTCCCGTTCCGGTCATACCTCCCAGGGTGACAATGGGCCTGGGCACAGCCAGAGTTTCCCGCACCCACTGGCGAAACCCTTTATAGCCCCGATCGAGCAGTTTCACCTGAAAGCCGGCAGTTTCCATCAACCAGGCCATACTGCCACTCCGCATACCCCCCCGCCAGCAATGGATCCGCAGATGGCGATCGGGAGCCAGGCACTTTGCATCTCTGACAAAGGTGGCCAGTTTGGGGCCAACCAGTTCTAACCCCAGTTCGATCGCCGGTTCTCGCCCCTGCTGTTTATAACAGGTGCCCACTTCTGCCCGTTCGGCATTGGTAAACAGGGGAAAACTGACGGCACCGGGAATATGGCCATGCTCATACTCTCCCGGGCTGCGAACATCCAGCATCACCCCAGAAGCGGCGAGAAAATCGTCAGTAGCAAGAATTTCGGGCATGAAGATAGCGTAGTCAGAGAATCTGGATGGGTAGAGTGGCCGATAAGGGTTGAACTTCCCCAATTCTGGCACTCTGAGCGTACCCTAAATCTTTCAGGGCCGACAGACAGCGATCGCTCAGAGCGGCGGGCACACTGGCCAGTAATCCGCCAGAAGTCTGGGGGTCAAACAGTAGAGGAAAGAGTGGGTGGCTCTGAACCTCGGCTCGATTGGCAATTTCCCCGGCGGCCTGCAGATTCTGAGGTTGCAGGGAACTAACAATTCCCAGGTTGGCGGACTCAAAAGCCCCCGACAGCAGAGGAATCGCCGCTAAATTCAGGGTCACCGCCACCCCAGAAGCCCGAACCATTTCCCGCAGGTGCCCAATCAGGCCGAACCCGGTAATGTCGGTACAGGCCGTCGCCCCATGGGCCAGAAAACACTCTGCTGCTGGCTGATTTGATTGCAGCATGGTAGCCACCGCCCGATCGATCCATTCAGCCCTGGCCTGCCCCTGCATCTGGGCAGCAAACAGAGTTCCGGTACCCAGGGGTTTAGTCAAAATCAAATGCTGACCTGGCTGCAACCCGCTTTTCCGCAGCAGACGGGCAGGTTCAGCCAGCCCATTACAGGCCAGTCCAAAGGCCAGGTTGTCTCCTTCCGTCGTATGGCCCCCAATCAAAACCGCCCCTGCTTCCCGCAGTACCCGCACAGCCCCCGCTAACAACTGGTAAAGAATTTCCTCCGCCACCTCTGCCCGGGCATGGGGAATGGTGGCGATCGCCAGGGCCGATTGGGCCTGGGCCCCCATGGCAAACAGGTCACTCAGGGCATGGTTGGTACTGATCTGACCAAACAGGAACGGATCGTTAATAATTGCCGGAAAGTAATCGATCGTCTGAACCAGAACTCGATCCGGGGGCAACTCTAGCACCGCCCCATCATCGGGAGCCTCCAACCCGACCAGAATCGAGGCAGGCTGGGAAGCCCCGGGAACATCGCTATAGACCCGTTTCAGCACCCGTTCCAGCACGGAACTACTGACCTTCGAGCCACACCCGGCACAGTACATTTTGGGGGCAACGGGGTCGTGCAATCCCGGGGATTCCGGCGATGGTCCCATGACTGGCAAGCGGCTGAACCGCTCCATAAAGGCTCGATCGATGGCATCTTTCCAGCGCCATAACCAGACCGACTCAAACCCGAAGGGCCCCCGGGAGGCGATCGCCGAACCATCGCCCGTGCCAATCAGACTGAGGTATTGCCGCTGCGGGCGAAACGGTTTCAGGGGTTGATTTTGCAAAGCTCGCCGCAGGTTGTGAAACAGCGGTTTGCCCTGGCGCACGGCAAACACTCCGGCTTTGGGCCGTGGGTGGTTGACCATGGTGGCAATATCGCCAGCGGCAAACACCCGGGGATGGGAGAGCGATCGCAGAGTATCATCCACCAGCACAAACCCGTCTTCATCGACCTGCAAGCCCGCCTGGGCCAGCCAATCGGGCGCAGCCGCCTGAGTCACCCAAAACACCCGGTCGCAGGCTACGGCTAACCCCGACTGACAGACTACCTTACCGGGGTAGACCGTTTCTACGGTTTCCTCTAAGTGCAAATGAATGCCCCGTTGCGTCAAAATCTGCTGGAACCGTCGCCGCACCCAGGGATTGTGTTTTGGCAACAGTTCGCGATCACGGTGAAACAGGTGCAGCGTCAGATTGGTCGCTGGTTGTCCGGCGGTCTTGAGTAATTGCCCCAGATGGTGCTGCATGGTTACCGCCAGTTCGACACCTCCCGCTCCGCCACCGACAATTCCCAGGCTTAAGGGCTGTTCCGGGGTCTGGGAAACCTGCTGCAACAGTTGCTCCCACTGGGCCAAAAACTGTCGCACTGGTTTCGCCGGAATCATCGCCGCCGCATCTCCCAGGATGCTGGGGGGTTTGGGAGTGCTGCCAATGTCGATCGAAACCCAATCAAACCTGACCGGAGGACGGTGGGCACAGATCACCTGGCGCTGCTCCAGATCCAGCCCCACCACCTGATCCAGGTAGAGTTGAGCCCCGGCAAACTGGCTTAAAGCCCGCAGGTCAATATGACAATCGGAGTGACGATAGAACCCGGCAATATGGCCCGGGAGCATACCGGAGTAGGGGGTGTCGGAGGCTTCCGTAATCAGGACTAACCGCACTCCCGGCAAAGGATTCATACCAAATAGACGGAGGGCGATCGCGTGGCTATGGCCGCCTCCAATTAAGACTAAATCCTGACGAATTTCTGGCCCCGCTACATTCATTGGTTAATCGTTATTCCCCTGCCTGGGTGGGCATACTGAGTAAGTATTTAGGATATTCCCACAGCCTATGCGCCCCCATCGTTCCAAAGGACAAATTGTCCCCAAAGTCAGTACCATGCCCCGAGCCAAGACCGAGGCCGCTGCTTACCTGGAAATTTACAAGCTGGTCAATGAGAAGAAACGGTTGCAGCATGAGTTAGAACAGTTGGAACAACGGCGGGAAATTATTCAGAAACGGCTGGAAGTCTTAACTCAACAGGTGGAAACCCTGGAAACCAGTGCCCACCAACTGCGGGATCAGCCGTCTGAACCGGCCAAACCCGCCATTTCATCGAACCTGGCTAAGCCCAGTAGTCCCAAATCGATCGCCCGCAAACCGGCTTCTGGCCCTGAAGACTTTAAAACCTTTTTCCTGGAATTTTAGCGATTCTGAAAGGATTTTTTGATCCCGACCCCGCCCCTCTAAGGAAGGTCGTGGCATGTTACGATGTATGGCAATTCTTAAGTTTTGCTGGAGAGGTTGTTGATCCATGGAAGCTGCGTTGCTCTTGGCAAAGTTGCCTGAAGCTTATTCAATCTTTGATCCGTTAGTTGATGTTTTGCCCGTAATTCCGGTGTTTTTCCTGCTACTGGCATTTGTTTGGCAAGCTGCGATTGGTTTTAGATAAGAACACAAAAAACAAACTTTTTTTGGGGCAGACCGCACATCTGCCCCTTTTTGCTGTCAGGTAGCATCCTGCCGTCCCAGGTTCAGGAGTCGGTTTAATCCAAACCGGGTGATCGGAGATAATTAGCTATAGTTCAGTGAATTGCTTAAGCTGAAAGGCATGACGATCGACCCCAACTCCCCTGAGTCCAGTTCTTCTTCAGGTAACTCATCCCTGGGAAATTCCCTTACTACAACCAACGGTAACAGTGCCCAGGCTGGCTCCCCCGGCTTTGCCGCTCCCCCTTCCCTCACCGAAGCAAGGGCCAATATCGGGAAAATACCCCTCACCTTCTCCAATGCCAATCAAGTTGGCCTGGAGGTTCGTCCCACCGCCGGGGCGATCGTGGTTCTGGCCAGCGTGATTATGCTACTGGGGCTGGGGTTACAGAATGTCTGGTTAAGCTTTGCCGGTGCGATCGTGGCCCTGGCTGTCTCCCTGAGAATTCTCTGGACCCCGCTGCAACCATTAATCACAACCCTGTTTTTTGACCAGGATGTGGCGGTTTTAATCGCCGCCTTTGGTGGGTTACTGGGCATCGTTGGACTGCTGCAGGCCGTTGGCTTACTGACCTGGGCCGCCGACTCCTTCGCCAATGCCAACTGGGATGCAGTCGGAGCCCTGGGAGAAGTGTTCGGTGCCCTGGGGCAAATTCTGATAGCGCTGCTGGCGGTTTGGGTCGCCTGGCGGCAGTATGTGATTGAGAAAGACCTGACCACCCAGCAAAACCTGATCACCCAACAACAGACGATCGACAGTTACTTTCAGGGCATTTCTGACCTGGTTTTGGATGAGGAAGGACTGCTGGAAGACTGGCCCCAGGAGCGGGCGATCGCCGAAGGACGCACTGCCGCCATTCTCAGTAGTGTGGATGCCGGTGGAAAGGCCAAGATCATCCGATTTCTCAGTCGAGCCCGTCTACTGTCTCCCCTGCGCCGAGATCTCCGGTTGGGACGGGCGATTTTGGATGGCAGTGGAGGTTACGAAGAAGATCGGTTGGGCGGCACTCGGGTGATTGACCTGGGGGTGATGCTGGCCGGAGCCAATCTTGCCGGTACGGATCTACGCTGGACTGATTTGAGCGAGGCCAATCTGATTCGGGCCAATCTAAATGGTTGCGATCTGGTAAAAACCAACCTGTCCCGCACCGTTCTGGCCTCTGCCAGTTTGCGGTTTTCCGATATGAATGGGACTCGCCTGTTCTACGGTAAGGCCGAAGATGCCTCCCCCCGCAGCCGTACCGAACCCCCCAACTACCAGACTGGCGAACATACGGGAGCCGTGGTCGAAAATGCCGACTTTACCGGGGCGATGCAAATGAACCCAGAACAACGCTACTACTGCTGCGCCTGGGGTGGCTCCAAGACCCGCAGTACGATTCCCGGCGGCTGTGAAGGCATCCCCAATAAGCTGGGTCGGTGACCCAGGATGGCAAATTAATTACAATTAAGTTCCAGGTTTTATTCAATTTACAATCCCGATCAGGGGGCCATTCCTTCACTGCGAATGAGTTGAAAGTAAGCCCCTTCCTCGGCATAGAGCTGTTCATGGGTGCCCCGTTGCACCACTTTGCCCCGATCGAACACGACAATCTCATCACAGTCTCGAATTGTACTCAGACGGTGAGCCACGATCAGACAGGTGCAGCCCCGCCGGCGCAGGTTCTGATCGATCAGGCGTTCTGTTTCTGCGTCCAGGGCACTGGTGGCTTCGTCCATAATCAGCACTGCCGGGTTATTGACCAGGGCCCGGGCAATTTCCAGGCGTTGCCGCTGCCCCCCACTCAGGTTGGCTCCCCCCTCCAGCAGTTGGGCATCCAGTCCTCCCGGCAGGGTCAAAATCACCTCATCGATCGCCGCATCCCGACAGGCCCGCAGCAAATCTCGATCGGGAACAGTGCTATCCCAGAGCGTCAGATTATCCCGTACCGTTCCGGCAAACAACAGCAAATCCTGCTCTACCGTAGCAATGGCCGTGGTCAACACCCGGCGGGGAATCTCTGGCAGGGGCCGCCCATCCAGGTAGATTTCTCCCTGCCAGGGGCGGTATAACCCGGCTATCAATTTGGCGATCGTCGATTTGCCAGAGCCGCTCCCCCCGACCAGGGCCACCCGCTGTCCCGGGTCAATCAGCAAACTAAAATCTGCAATTAAGGGCGGGCTGACCGGACTGTAGCCAAAGGTAATCTGCCGCAGCTCTACCTGGCCCTGCAGCGCAGGATACGACATCGCCGGTTGAAGAGAAGAGGGTGGGACAGTGGCCGGGGAGGCAGTTTCCGGGGAGTCCAGGCTATTACTTAACACATCCTCCAGACGACTCAGATCCCCTTCCAGTTCTTGCAGGGTACTGCCCAGGCTAACCAGGCGGTTGACGGGTTCTAAAAAGCTCCAGGTCAGAGCCTGAAAGGCCACCAGCATCCCAATACTGAGTCTGCCATCCATCACCCGAAAGCCTCCGACAATCAGCAACAGTAAGGCGGCCAGGGAAGACAGCAAAAACGGCAGGGTACTGAGAATCTGGCTCTGGGTACTGAGTTCCTGTTGGGCATTGATGGCTTTGGTGTAGTAGCCTGACCAGCGGGCAAAAAAATCAGACTCTAAAGCCGAAGACTTGAGGGTTTCGATGCTCTGCAAACCGGCGATCGCCACACTGGCCACCTTGCCATACTCCAGGCCCAGGCGGATGTTGGCATCCACCCGCTGCCGGGAAATGCTCTGCAAGGCCAGCAGGTTCAACCCGGCAAAGACGATCGTGATCGCCGTCAACACCCGATCGTACTGCACCATCACGAGGGCATAAAACACCATCATCGTGACATCAATCACCGTTGTTGCCAGACGACCCGACAGGACATCGGCGACCTTATCGTTTAATCCCAGGCGGTAGGCAATCTCGCCGGGATAGCGCTGGGCATAGAAGGTCATGGGCAGGTGCAGAATATGCCAGAGGAACTGACTGGAATACTGCACCGCCAACCGGACTTTCAACCGCCGCAGATGGCGCAACTGTAACCAGGCCAGCACACTCCGCAGCCCGGCCACCATCCCCAACCCGGTCAGCAGGGGAAGCAACCAGTCCTGCCGCCCCTGCACCAGCACCTGATCGACAAAGGCCTGGGTCAGGGCCGGAATCGCCAGACCGGGCAGCACCAGCAAAAAACCGACCAGAATACAGTAGGCGATCGCTCCTCCATTGCCCTGCAAGCGTTCCCCTAAGGCCCAGAGCAGCCTGGGTTTTCGCCCACCTCGACGAAAGTCTTCCCCCGGTTCGATCGCCAGAGCCACTCCGGTGTAGGCTTCATCAAATTCTCGCCAGGAGACGGTACGCGGCCCCGCCGCCGGATCATTCAGGTAGACCCGATCGGGCCCCCAGCCTTCTACCACCAGAAAATGGTTAAAGTTCCAGAACACGATGCAGGGACAACGCACCTGCCGCAAGGCCTCCAGGCTCTTTTTGAATCCCTTGGCCTTCATTCCATAGAGACGGGCCGCTTTCACCACGTTAGCTGCCGTACTACCATCCCTGGAAACGCCACACTGCCGCCGCAGTTCGGCCAGGGGTACAATCCGCCCGTAGTAGCCCAGGACAATTCCCAGGGCAGCCGCTCCACACTCTACTGCCTCCATCTGTAATACCGTCGGAGTCCGCATCCGGCGGGGCCGCCCTGCCCAGGTCTGGGTGATCCAGGGGCGCAACGGCTTGAGAAACTTGGGAACTGGAAAAGGGAACCGACCCATCAGCTCATCCGGGGAGGAAAAGGTTAGTGACGTTGCCGCGATCGCAGCATTGGTAGGACAAACGAGATCGGAGCCTGCTCTCCGATGGTGACCTGAACAGAAACCGTCGTGCCCGCCGTAATCGGCTGTTCTGGCCCCCGGGAAGCTGACCAGCGATAGGCTCCTGATTGAGCATCAGTTTGCAATTCTGCCACAGCTTCCAGTTGCCCACCGGGAAACCCCAGGGCCTGGGCCACTTCCCCATTGCCCACGGTCAAAGCCATACTCTGCCGGGTCACGGGAAAGGCCGAGAGAGAACGAATTCGGCCCCAAATGCCACCGTACTGCTCCCGCTTCACCGTGTCTGGCGTAATCTGGGCAACCATTCCCGGTTTGATTTGCTTACCATCTTTAATCGGGAAATACAGCACACTCACCAGTTGCCCAGAGCCATCTCCGGTTTCGATCGCCACCAATCGCGTTCCCTGACTCACCACCTGGCCGGGGATCGCCGTCACTTCCAGCACCCGCCCAGCGTAGGGACTGAGAATCCGGCCCTGAGTCTGCAATTGTTGGGTCAACTGAACGATCGTGCGACGTACTTCCTGCAGCTGGTTTTGCCGGGTCGTCGTCGTTTCTAAGCCCTGTTGTAGCAACACCTTTTCCCGGGAGAGGAGGGCTTGCAATTCCGCTCGCCAGGTCGCCGTCTGGGTCTGGCTATTCCGGTAAACCTGACTGGCAGCAGTTTCCTGCTCGTCCAGTTCGCGCAACTGGGTCTGCAGGGTGAAAATCTGACTGGTATTCTGGCGTAAATCTGTTTCGGCCTGCAGCACCGCATCACTGGCGATCGCCCCTTCAATCTGTAGCTGCTTGCGATTGAGTAGGCGGTCTTGCAACTGGGGCAACAGGGCCTGGGCATTTTGCAGTTGTTGTTCCACCGTCCGGCGCTGTTGCTGGAGTTTTTTAAGGGTCTGGGTATATCGCAGCCCCTCCAATTCCCGGGCATCCCGCAGCCGTTGTTGCAGCACCTGGCGCTGTTGGCGCAGAGTCTGCAGTTCGGCGGTCAATCCCTGATCCGTCAACCCCAGCAGTTGCCGGTCTTGTCCCTGCAATTCCACCAGTTTCGCCTGCTGTAAGCGCAATTGCTGCTGCAGATCGGCCTGGTCAATCACCCCCAGGACCTCTCCAAGCTCAACCCGATCGCCCACTTTCACCCTCAGGCTCTGGAGTTTTCCCGCTGCTGCCAGCTGCACCTCCACCACCTGGTAAGGCCGCACCAAAATTCCCCGACCGGTCACCGTCAGGGGCAGTTTACCCCAGATACTCCAACCAATCCCCAGGGTACATAAGCCAGTCAGAGCCGCCAATCCTAACCAGGCCTGGGGAGCCACCACCTGCATCAGCTGGTCAAGACGTTCTGGGGAGGACAGACGCTCTAAGGATTCCCGACGAAACACAGATTGGCGGGGGTTAAACATACCGCAACCTTCAACCTTTAATCTGCATCTACTCTTCCCTCTACAACCTGCTGAACCGACTCCGGCAGGTTAGAAAGCAGGTCGTAGCCAGTTTTGGCTTCAACCTGATCGACGGAAACCCGGAACGATCGCCAGTCTGCCGTCTTAATCCCCTGATTATTCGGCATATCGACGGCAATTACCCGGGTTTCAGAGGTAATATCAGCGACTCCCTGACCGGGCTGGTCTAATACCACAATCACCTTCCAGGTACGGGCCGGGGCGACAATTTTACCCCGGGCGATCGCCCGTTTGCGGCCATAGCCACCGGCGACAATATAGAGTTCCTGCCCCTGCCTGGCCAGTTCCCGGCAGTAGACCTCCAATTCAGCCCAGGGGCCCTGATTGTTATCGGGGGCCTGGGGCAAAATATTGGTCATTAAAAACGTCGCCGAGTTATTGTCCTGGTTATTGCTGCGATCGGCGGAGGGAGTCATGTGGCCCCGATCAAAGCCACTGTTGTTGTAATCACTGGGAACCACCTGGTACCAGCCCGGGGGCAGGCTCTCATCCGGGCGAAAGTCATTGCGGCGGGGCACCTTGCCCAACCAGGACTGGTTCAACTGCCAGCTCACCCAGTTGGGAATTCGCGTACTGTTGTTGTAAGACAACGCGTACTGGGGTTTTACCAGCAAGTAGTTGTCCGGATCCCCGGCGGCATTACTGGGGTTTCCTAAACTGAGATGGACACTGGTGACGGTCGGCGGTTTGGTCAGCAAACCACAACCAGTCAGGGTCATCAGACAGGCTATGACCACTGGGAGCAGGCCAGTCAGCCAGGGGATCGGTAAAAACAAAAGCGGTCGGACAGACAAGAGTAAGGCCTTTGGTACGAAGGGGTTTGGAGGTGGAGCCCTCGCCGATTGTTTCCAGCAGTCTAGACCAATTCCCCGGCTTTAATTGCAAAGTTTGGTGCCAGGTTTGGGAAAAACCAGCTAGAGTAATTCAGCAACTCGTTGACCCCATTATTACTATGCCCAGCGATCGTCTGATTCAACGTATCTATACAGATGGAGCCTGTAGCGGCAATCCGGGGCCGGGGGGCTGGGGTACCGTCATTTACTTCCAGGATGGAGCCGTGCATGAGTTGGGCGGAGCCGCTCCCCAGACAACCAATAACCGGATGGAAATGCAGGCGGCGATCGGGGCACTGCAATATCTGGCAGAGTCGGGCCAGACCCAGGCCATCGAACTCTATACCGATAGCGAATATGTCAAGAACGGGATCACCCAATGGATCACCGGCTGGAAGAAAAAAGGCTGGAAGACTTCTACCGGTAAACCCGTTTTAAATCAAGATCTCTGGCAAATTCTGGACAGTCTCAATTCCAAGCAGGTGCAATGGCGGTACGTCCGGGGCCATGCCGGCAACGTTGGAAACGAGCGCTGTGACACGATCGCCCGGGCGTTTTCCCTGGGTAAAGTACCTGCCCTGAAACAACTGGTAGAGCAACCGGGGCCATAGGTGACTCTTAGAGGTGACTGTTAGATCGGCCTGACCTCCGGTACTATCAAGGATAAGTCAATCAACATCGGACCTTGCCGGATGGATTCCCATACCCCTTCCCCGACTGATGCGATCGACGATATTCCTCGTGAGGTGCGCGTCAATCAACTCCGGGACTTAGTAGATACATTACGTATTGCCGATGAGATTGCCAACAAAGGCTATCTGATCACCAGTTCTGAACTGGCAGACCTGATGGATGTCAATGCCAGTGCAGTCACCAGTCGAGGTGACAACTGGGTCTGGCGTAACTGGGTCGTTTCTCGCGTCCGCCGGGAAGGCAACCAGATTCTCTGGCAGTTGGAGCGGGTAGACTGAGATTTTTACCTCTAAAAAATCAGGGACGCGATCACTCGCGTCCCTGATTTAAGTTCTTTCAAATCCACTGATTATTCTAAGACCGGTTACGGAAATCACGGGGGCCGGTGTAACCAGAAAGATCAGCCAGTTTTTCCAGGGTTTGGGTACCGGGGTAAAACTTGCCGTCAATTTCCCAGGTCGGGAAGCCAAAAGGTTGGCCGGTTTGTTTTTCAATGTCTGGTTGAACTTTTTGACAGAGAGCCGTCTGCGAGTTTCTCCCATCCGGAGCGCATTCAATGCTACCAACCAACTGATAGGCTTCCTTGCCAAACAGCTCTTTTTGCTCGTGACAATGGGGGCACCAGTAAGCACTGTACATCTTGGCATTCTTTTGCTTCAGATGCTGGGCCAGGGCAATTTCTGCGGGGCCAGAAGTATTTTGGATGGGCAACCCTACGGCTCCCGGCGTATTCGGATCATCTCCTGGAGCCTGGGCCTGGTTGATCGGCGCATAGATCGCCAGCGTGGCAATTAACGTCAGCATCGCCACCACAGCCCCAATCAGCAACAATTGCCCCAGGTCTTCCCACGATCGGCCATTGACAGTCAGCAAAAATAAACTGAGGGCAAACAGGGCCGAGGCAATACAGAAAATACAGATAGACTGCCAGCCGTAGGGAATGACGAACTTGGAGAACATGATGTTCATCAAGTAGCCACTAAACACCATCATGGCCGTAGACCCGGCCAGCAACAGCAGCCAGGTCCAGTTTTCTAGATTAGTCCGGAGTTCTTTATTCGTGTCCGCCTTCACCGCCAGAGGAGCGAGAGCAAACACCGCTATGGCAATATAAGCCAGTAGCCCAAACAGAGCCAGAGGTTGGCCAAAAACCGTGGCATAGGGGCTGGAGAGAACCTGCTCACACCCATTCGTGGGACAAACAGTCTCGGTTTGAAACAGCTTTGTAAAGGTGATATAGCCTGTGTTCAAAATTCCCAGGCCAGCGATCGCCCCAATCAGTGGACGCGACCAGCGGTGAAGCCAGGGAGTTGAGCGACGGCGACTGGTAAGACCCTTAGACATAGGACATCCTTAAAATCTGGCAGTTCTTCCCAAGGTGATCGTTAAACCATCTCAATTGAGATGTAACCGGGATAGGGGGTTAGCTCCCACTGAGGAATAAAACCCATCCCCGAGCCACAAATTGTTTGTGACCAAATTATCTGCTTCCTATTGTGACCTATTCGGCCCAATTGATTTTAGCCTCTAGGGAAGAAGATACCCGTTTTAGCAAACTCGACTAAAGCCAGCCGGGAAATCAGCACCCCAACCCGTTTTCCCGGTGATTCTAACTTCACCAGAAGTCACCGGGAAAGAATCTAAAACCGGGCAATCAGGAATGCACGGAAACAGAAGACATGGTTTGATGCTGCACCTTAGCGGCACAACTCCGTCGGGTCGCCTCGACAAACCGACTAACCCGGATTGGGTCGATCGGGTGTTCTCGCTTGCCATGGCGCTTTAAGGAACTGGAGGCAATCACTCCATCGGCGGCCTGCATCAAAGTCGGAATATTTTCCCAGTCGGCCCCGCTACCAATGAAAACGGGGGTGCCATGGGCGGCTGCACTGGCGAGTTCTAAATCTTCCAGGTCGGGCGGGCTACCCGTGGCCCAACCGGACAGAATAATGGCATCCGCCAGCCCCCGCTCGATCGTGTCCTGAACCGCCACCGTCAGATTGGGAGAACTGAGAGGACGGGCGTGCTTGACCAGCACATCGGCAAAAATTTTGACATCACTACCCAGCTCCCGTCGGTAACGCAGCAGTTCATGGGCCCGCCCTTCGATCAGGCCCTGATCCGTCGCCATCACCCCGGTCAAAACATTGACCCGGATAAACTGGGCGCGGGTACAGCTGGCGATCGCCAGGGCACTGTGGGCATCATTACGGAGAACATTGATCCCGATCGGCAGGGTCACCATGTTCATCAGTCGGTGCACGATCAAACTCATGGCACTGACGATGGCAGGATCCACCTGGTCCTTCGCAAAGGGCGCATCAAAAAAGTTCTCTACAATAATGCCATCGACACCGCCGGAGGCCAGGGCAGTAGCTTCCTGCTCGGCCCGGTCAATCACGGCTTTCAGGTTGCCTCCCCACCGGGGAGAGGTTGGCAATGGCAGGAGGTGAACAACGCCAATAATCGGGTTTGGGGTTTTAAAGGTTTGATTTAAGTCCACGTGTATCCAGTATTCGGACTCGTCTGCAAAGTAGGTTATCAAAATGATAACTTTTTAGTGTCCCTCTATTTCCTGCAAGTCAGAATCAAGACGTTTCTGTCCGGCCGAAAAATGTAAATTTAAGTTTAAGAAACGCTTTTCCGGTGAGACTGATCCCATCGGATTCCACCCTTCTCAGAAGTTGGTGTAATCGGCCCCAGCTCTACAACCTGAAATAGCGGCAATTGACAAGGTAGATTTACGCTTTTTAAAGAAATGGCAAGAATTTACGTAACAGACCGTAATATTTTCTGTTTTGTGCGCTACTATATCTAGTAATGTCATCTGAGCGATTGCATTAAGTAATATCCGTTAGTATTTTGCTACGGGGTTTGACGCGAAGGGTTAGTCCGTCGCCGCAGCGATCGCTACAGCTTAACGATTGGTTACCCTTTTCATACCCACCTTATAGAGATTTCATGGGCAACAAGCCGACAATTTCTGTCGCCCATTTGGGCTGCGAGAAAAATCGAATCGATACTGAGCATATGTTGGGTCTGCTGGTGCAGGCGGGTTATCAAGTCGATTCCAACGAAGAATTAGCCGACTATGTGATTGTCAACACCTGCAGCTTTATTCAAGCGGCGCGGGAAGAATCCGTTCGCACCCTGGTAGAGCTGGCCGAGGCCAACAAAAAGATTGTGATTACCGGCTGTATGGCCCAGCATTTTCAGGCCGAGCTGCTGGAAGAACTGCCAGAGGCAGTGGCGCTCGTGGGCACCGGTGACTACCACAAGATTGTCAATGTGATCGAACGGGCAGAAGCCGGGGAACGGGTGCAGGAAGTTTCCGCAGAACCGACTTATATTGCCGATGAAACTACCCCCCGCTACCGAACGACCACCGAAGGCGTGGCTTACCTGCGAGTGGCCGAGGGTTGCGACTACCGCTGTGCCTTCTGCATCATTCCCCACTTGCGGGGCAATCAGCGATCGAGATCGATTGAGTCGATCGTCGCCGAAGCCAAACAACTGGCAGCGGAAGGAGTGCAGGAGATCATCTTGATCTCCCAGATCACGACGAATTACGGCCTGGATCTGTACGGTGAGCCCCGGTTGGCAGAGCTTCTGACGGCCCTGGGAGAAGTGGATATTCCCTGGATTCGGATGCACTATGCTTACCCGACGGGCCTCACCCCCAAGGTGATTGAAGCGATTCGCTCTACTCCCAACGTTTTGCCCTACCTCGACCTACCGCTGCAGCATTCCCATCCGGAAGTGCTGCGGGCCATGAACCGGCCCTGGCAGGGACGAGTTAACGATGGCATTATCGAGCGGATCAAGCAAGAGATCCCCAATGCGGTGCTACGCACCACCTTTATTGTCGGCTTCCCCGGCGAAACCGACGAACATTTTGAGCATTTGCTGCAATTTGTGCAGCGTCACGAGTTTGACCATGTAGGGGTGTTTACCTTCTCCGCTGAAGAAGGGACACCGGCCTACAATCTGCCTAACCAACTGCCTCAGGAAATCATGGATGCCCGTCGGGATGCCCTGATGACGGTGCAGCAACCTATTTCCTTGAAGAAGAATCAGGCTCAGGTAGGCAGGGTCGTAGATGTGCTGATTGAGCAGGAAAATCCTGAGACTGGCGAACTGGTCGGTCGTTCTGCTCGATTTTCACCTGATGTGGATGGGCTGGTTTATGTCCAGGGAGAGGCCCGGTTGGGATCTCTGGTTCCAGTAGCGATCGCCCATGCCGACGTGTATGACCTCTACGGTCATATTGCTACCGCCGCTGATTTGATCCGCTCCCAACCACTCACCGTTCCATAGGTTCCCTATGTTCGTCAGGCTATCCATCGGGTAACGCCTGATTACCACAGATTTTTTGTACCTATCTGAACCCCAAACCCTTAGGAGACTCAATGACCCTTTCGTTCCATAGCCTTGGACTTTCTGAAACCCGTGTCCGTCACTTAGAAGAAATTGGCTTTAGCGCTCCGACCGCGATTCAGGCCCAGGCAATTCCTCACCTGCTGTCCGGGCGGGATGTCGTTGGACAGGCCCAAACCGGAACCGGAAAAACTGCTGCTTTTTCGCTGCCAATTCTGGAGCGGATTGATGCCAAAAACCCCCAGGTGCAGGCCCTGGTTCTGACCCCAACCCGGGAACTGGCCATGCAAGTTGGTCAGGCGATTCGCACCTTTATCGACGATCGTCGCCTGAAGGTCGTCACCATTTACGGTGGTCAATCGATCGACCAGCAAATCTCACGCCTGCAACGGGGAGCCCAGATTGTTGTGGGTACCCCCGGACGAGTCCTCGATCTGCTCAGCCGGGGCGATCTGAGACTGGATCAACTCAACTGGCTGGTGCTGGATGAAGCCGATGAAATGTTGAACATGGGCTTTATTCAAGATGTCGAGAAGATTTTGAACCAGGCTCCGATCGAGCGCCAAACGGCCTTCTTCTCAGCCACCATGGATCCCTCCATTCGGAAGCTGGTGACCAAGTTCCTACGTTCTCCGATTACGGTGACGATCGAACAACCGAAGGCGGCTCCCACTCGAATCAACCAGGTCGCTTACATGGTGCCCCGGGGCTGGACTAAGGCCCGGGCTCTGCAGCCCATCCTGGAGTTAGAAGATCCAGAATCGGCTCTGATCTTTGTTCGTACCCGCAAAGCCGCCGCTGAATTAACCAGCCAGTTGCAGGCCGCCGGTCACAGCGTCGATGAGTACCATGGCGACCTCAGCCAGACCCAACGGGAACGCCTGTTACTCCGGTTCCGCCAGCGCCAGGTTCGCTGGGTTGTGGCCACGGACATTGCCGCCCGGGGTATCCATGTGGATGACCTGACCCATGTGATCAACTACGACCTGCCCGACAGCGTCGAAAACTATGTTCACCGGATTGGCCGTACCGGCCGGGCCGGTAAAGAGGGAACTGCGATCTCCCTGATTCATCCTCTAGATCGGCGCAAACTGCGGGACATCGAGTACCACATTCGTCAGAAACTGGAAATTGTCTCGATCCCGACCCGGGCTCAGATCGAAGTGCGGCAACTGGAAAAACTCCAGGCCCAGATTCGGGAAGCCCTGGTTGGCGAGCGGATGGCCTCCTTCCTGCCGATCGTGGCTCAACTGGCAGAAGACTACGAGCCTCACGCGATCGCGGCCGCAGCTCTGCAAATGGCCTACGACCAGACCAGACCCGCCTGGATGCGCTCCAGTCAGGAGCCCGCAGAAGATGCTCCCTCAGGGGATATGCCCAAGCCCAAACCGATCAAGCGCAGTAAGCCGACGGTGGGTTCTAATGGCACCGTCTCTCCCAACGCAGAACGCTAATTCTGAAGTTCAGACAGCCCTTAAGGCAGTTGACCAATTGACCTGAGGGCTGGACAACATTCCCTGAACAATCTTTTAGGTGGGTAATCCCCACCTTTTTTCATGGCTGATCGCCCCTAATCTGGGAATCAAACGGGAAACCAGTGCAGTTCGGCCGGGGAAGTAGCCTTCTGGCGATCGATCTGGGATAGCTGCTGGAGCAGGTGTTCCCCGGCCAGGGGAGCCAGGATATAGTCTTCTATTTCCAGGGAGCGCTCTAACCAGGGTAGATTGTCGTGCAGTTCGGCACTCAGAGCGACGATCGTTGCGTCCTGAAACTGATGGTACTGGTGCAGGGTTTTAGCCCAGATTTCAGCCAGTGTGGGAGCCACGCTGGCCTGAATCAGAACCAGATCAACTACGGTCAACCCATGGGAAACAGCCATCTCTGGATTTTCAACCCAGCAGACGGCAAAACCATTGAGGCGAAATGCCGCTTCTAGATCGGTCTGGTTTTCTGGTAGAGGCCCCAGCACGATCACCTGCCAGAGATCAGAACCCGGTTCCCGGGGAATAATCGTCAGGGTTTCCGTCGCTTGACGCCGATCGCAGGGACAGGCCGGCAGGGCATACATTGCCCCGGTTGGAATGGGTTGGGGCAGACGACAACGGGCACATTCGGTAACGTGACAGTTGCCATTGAGTAAATCTTTAAAGGCAACGATGTCATTCTCCAGATAAAGCTCAGTAAAGTCACGCCGCTGCCTCAGGTGGTGCCAGAAGGTGAGAAAGTCATCGTGATAGCCCAAGGCCTGATAGACTTCTCCGGTAAAGGAGATCGGGTTGCTGGTAGGACTCAGAATCAATTTGCCCCGGCTCAGATAGTAGGCCACGTAGCCAATCAACAACTGGTGGGAAGAATCACACTTTAACGGGCGAGAAGGAAGTTCCAGCGTTGGGAAAGGCCTGGTGACGGGTAAATTGGTGGAGCCCACAGCCTCGGCTTGTAGCTGACGCAGCAAGGTTTTAATCTGCTGCTGCAGTAAATATTGCCGGATCGCCACCGCCAGTTGATTGGCGATCGGACAGATCTGCTGAATCGTTTCTTCTGGCCAGGTATAGGCCGTAGCTTCAACCACCAGACCTACATACCCCAGGGTAAATTGAGCCGTCTGCCCCAGGCCATCGCTCCCAGACAGTAAGGGCACCAGTAGCCAGTTCTGCTCGGGCAGTTTAGGAAAACCAGCCCCCGGTAGTTTTGTCTGAATAATTTCGCCGTACTGCAGGCGATCGAGAATCGTTTGATGCCAATCTGGCAGAGTAACTCTTAACCCTGCTGGGTGATTTTTATAGTACTCTGCTACATTCAGCCATACCTGACGTTCTGGCAGATATTGGACAATATGCACCTGATCCAGCCCCAAAAATTGACCCAGCTTTTGAGTCACCGTGATAAACACCGTTTTTAAGTCGAGGGAGTCTGCCACGGCCTGAATCAGCCAGTACAACAGGGGGTCAGAGCCGGCGGCGGGGAGCAGCGGGTTTGGGGTGGCCGGAACCAGGGGTTCTGGTTTTGCCAGTTCCAGGGCTGTTGCCGCCGACGTGGTTGGAGGGAGGGAGGTGGATTCAACAGGGTGTTTTTCTAAACCGTAGGGCACTTCGCAACGACAGCGAGGGCAATACCAGTAAGGCTTTCCGGCTCGAATATGACAGAGTAGCGAGTAGTGACAGAAGGGACACTCGGATGCGGACACCATACTACTTTCATTAAAAAATTGGAGTATTACAAATAGCAGATGACATTAAATTGCTTCTAGATTTAAAGTTCCCAAGGATGGGGGAAAAAAATTGCAATCCTAAACAAAATATTAAGAAACTAATTAGAAATTATCAGGTTGGGGTGGGACCTTGCATGGCTGAACATATTTTGATTTTGGGCGGAAGCGGACGGATTGGTAGCCAGGTAGCTGCCGATCTGGTCAACCATACCCAGGCGACGATCACAATCACGGGTAGGAACCCAGCGATCGGGCAACAGGTTCAGAGCCAGTTGGGCAGTTCTGTCAATTTTCTACCCCTGGATCTGGAAGATACCACCACCCTGAAAGCGGCGATCGCCAACGCGAATTTGGTGATTCACTGTGCTGGCCCCTTTCACTACCGGGATGCCCGCACCCTGAAGATTTGCATCGAAACCGGGGTGAATTACATCGATGTCAGCGACCACCCTTCCTTTACTCGCAAGGCAATCGAACTGCGGGATGCCGCCGCCGCCGCCGGAATTACGGCGATCGTGAATACTGGGATTTTTCCTGGTATCTCAAATAGCATGGTGCGCCAGAGTGTAGAACAACTGGACTCCGCGGAGTCTATCCACCTGAGTTACGTGGTTTCTGGCTCTGGGGGAGCGGGCCTGACCGTGATGCGAACCACCTTTTTGGGATTACAGCGTCCCTTCCCAGCCTGGATTGATGGCCAGTGGCAGACAATTAAGCCCTACAGTCAGCGGGAGACGATCGAATTTCCGGCCCCCTACGGTCGCACCGGAGTGTACTGGTTTGATATGCCAGAAACCTTTACCCTGCCCAGTACCTTTCCGGTCAAAACGGTAGTTACCAAGTTTGGGACTATCCCTGACTTTTATAACTACCTGACAGGTTGGGTGGCCCATGGCTGGCACCCCTGGCTGTTACAACAGAAACCGGTGATTGAATTTTTGTCCAGGGTCAGCCACTTTATGACCGATGTCACCGATCGCTTCAGCGGCATTGGGGTGGCGATTCGCTCTGAAGTCACCGGCACCAAGGATGGACAACCTGCCAAACACTACGCCACGCTGGTACATCCCAATACGGCGATCGCGGCGGCCTGCGGTACGGGAAGTGTGGCCCAGTTACTTTTGAGCGGTGAGTTAAAAAAACCGGGGGTCTGGGCGATCGAAGAAGCCTTATCGACGGACTTGTTTCACCAGACCATGCAGAGCCGGGGCATCACCATTCAACAGTCTTTTGGCTAATTGCCAGGGCGATTCTCTACTCTCACCCAGGCAGGCCATCGATTTGCCTCAGCACCCCCAAACCGAAGGCAAAGGCCCCCGATTCATGGCGATCGCCCTACATAGCTGGGGAAGGATACCAGGTCAAGCCCCCTGCTTCCAGATTTTTATCTGGCTGTATAAAATCTGGCTTCCAGGTTGTTGGGTTGTATCTTGAAAACTTCACATTTTTTCCTATCCAAAGGATGAGAGCCAGAGACAACCTTCCCAGGTAGTTTATATACCTCTAAGGTTTGTGTTCCCTTCTCAGGAGAGTATTACGTTTCTGGCAGATCCGTCAGCGACTGCTTCAGGGTGCCTACTGTGCAGCGATTGATGGGGAGGGCTTCCTCCCGTCTTTGGAGGTGCAGAGTGCATTTATCCGTTTCGTCTATGGTTCAGTTTCGCCGCTGGCTCATCCTGGTTCTGGCTATCACCCTCCTGAGTGGGGGCATTCTCTTAGGGGCGATCGTCCCGGCCAGGGCTGAAGGAAGCCGCAATCTATTCTCCAGTTCCACCGGTTTTCGGGCCAATTTAGAATGGCGCACCAACCTCTATGCCGGGTCAATCACCCGGCGTACCCTGCTAAAGGTTTACGCTCGTCAGGGTGAATTTATTTTGCTGGGTTCCAGTGCGGTAGGAGTGAATAACGGAGATATCTGGCTACTTAACCCGGGCCAGGTTCCGGCCACCCCGATCGGGCAGGAACCCATCCCACCCAGTCCAGCCTTTCGCTGTTCTAACCAGCGCAGCACCACGGGCAACCCCAATCAGGGAGTGATTGCCAACCGCAACCAGGAATTAGCCGGCCCTGATACGATCGCCAACCCCGCCACTGGCACTGCGGGAGGTAGCGTACCGGGGGGTTATACTCCCTGTTTCTATCAGGCCCCGGTTTCAGGCATTTATACCGTGGTCTTTCTCGGCCCCACCGGGGATGGCAGCAGTAGTGACACGGCCCCCAGTGGTTTTCTTGACCCTCTCCAAACCGATGCCAGCCAGGACACCAGTGTGGCCGCCTGGGATGTCACGGTCAGAAATAGCCTGACTACAACGGCTGATCAGGTGGGCCGGTTGTTTACCTACTACCTGGCCCTTTATACGGGTGGCAACAGTAGACCGATCAACTCGACGGTCTATGTTTTGACCAACGATGGCTATCTCTATGAAACCGGCCTGAATGGTATCGATCCCAATGGGTTTGTGGTCTATGGCAACCGGGTCGGCTTTTTAGACAGTAATGGTGCCCCCCTGAACCGGGATGCGGTAGCCAGTGACGACTTACTCACGACCCTGGAAGGTGGTATCACGATCGCCCCCCCCGAATATCCGATTTTCTTTAACCCCCCCGCGGCAGACAGCATCAGTGGGTTAGGCATTCCCCAACCCGTGATTCCTGGCATTAGCAACAATAGCTTTCAATTTCAGGGAACTGCAGGAGGTAATAACAGCCTGTTTAACTCGGGGGGAACCTTTACCTATAACGCCACGATTCCCCATGTCTTCGAACTCACCATCAGTCGTGATGGTACGGATTTTGATCCGACTGGCCCGCAAAACCGGGTTCTACGGGGGGTGCGATCGGGGGGAACGGTGACGGTGCTCTGGGATGGACTGGATAACAATGGCCAACCCTTTCCGGTGGGTAACAATTACCAGAGCCGCCTGATAGTCCGGGCCGGAGAATACCATTTCCCCCTGCTGGATGTGGAAAATAGCACTCTTGGTAGCCCCACCTATCGTCTGCTGAATCCGCCCAATGGGTTATGTCCGGCTTCCCCGCCCTTTGCGGCTCCTTGCACAACAGCCTTTTACGACGATCGCGGCTACCGTACCGCCAATGGCACCATCATCGGAACTCCTAATGTGGCCCTCCCCGGAGCGCCCAATCCTGCCAGTACCAATTTTCAAACCGGATTTGACTCTACCAGTGGAGCCCGGGCCTTTAGTGGCTTCGGCAACGCTAAAGGGTTAGATCTATGGACCTACTACCCCAGCGCCCCAGCGGATACGGCTCTCAACATTGTCCAGGCAACCGACGCGGATCTGCGCTTGAGTAAATCTATTGATAACCCGGCAGCAACCACGGGCCAGACGGTGACTTTCACCCTGGTGGTCAGCAATAACGGCCCCGCCAACGCTACCAATGTCACGGTACGTGAGCAGTTACCAGCGGGTCTGACCTTCCTGGGAAGTATTCCAGACCAGGGCAGTTATGACCCCAATACTGGCCTCTGGAGCGTTGGCACGATCGCGGCCAATACCTCCCTGCGCCTGCAACTGACGGTGCGGGTCGAAACCAACCAGGCGATCGTCAACACCGCTGAGATTGCCACGGCTGACCAGCGAGATCCCAATTCCACTCCCGGGAACAACCAACCCAATGAAGACGACCAGGCCACGGCGAGGGTGGGTCAACCCAACCTGCGGTTGGTCAAACGGGTGACCGGGATCAGTCGCCAGGGCATTGCCAGTCGGTTTAACAATCGGGTTGATGATCCGACGGATCCGAATGATACGGCAGCCGGTTGGGAAATTTTACCCCCGATCGGAGTGACTCAGATTCCGGCTCAGACGGCCCTGAGAAGTGGAGATGAGGTGGAATACACCCTGTATTTTCTGTCCGATGGCCGCAGTCCCGTCAGCAATCTCAGTTTGTGTGACCAGATACCCCGGGGCACCCGACTGCAGAGAGAGACTGTTCAGATCCAGCGGGGAGTCACCAGTCCCCAACCGGGAGGCCAGATTTTCTCGCCCCTGGCTCCCTTACCGACGGGCAACCCCTGCCTCGATCAGAACAACCCCTCTGGTACCCTTCTGTTTGAGTTGGGAGACCTGGCCAGCAACCCACCGGAGAATATCGGCTTTGTCCGCTTCCGGGTGACAATTGAGTAGCCTGCTTCAGGTTGGCCCTGCTATGTCTTACCGCTACCTGTTATTCCACAAACCCTACGATGTCCTCTGCCAGTTTAGTCCCGATCGGGAAACCGGTCGGCAAACCCTGAAGGACTATATTCCCGTACCCGATGTTTATCCGGTAGGCCGTCTCGATCGAGACAGCGAGGGGTTGCTGCTCCTGACCGACGATGGCCTGCTGCAACATCGCCTCAGTGATCGCAAATTCCACCATCCCCGCACCTACTGGGTTCAGGTAGAACGCATTCCCGATGAGCCAGCTTTGCAGCAATTGCGGCAGGGAGTCGAACTGTCAGACTACCGTAGCCGTCCGGCGATCGTGCAACTGTTAGCCGATGAACCAGACCTGCCACCCCGGCACCCCCCGATCCGGTTTCGCAAAACCGTACCAACCGCCTGGATCGAGATGACCCTGACGGAAGGACGCAATCGTCAGGTACGGCGTATGACCGCTGCCGTAGGATTTCCTACCCTGCGTCTGGTTCGGGTACAGATTGCCCAGCTGCAACTACAGAGCCTGGAACCCGGTCAGTGGCGAGATTTGCATCCCCAGGAGTTAACGCAATTGAAACAACTCTGCCGCCTTTAAGAGCGCTACTGAGTAGCCTTCATCACAAAGATTTCAGAAATAAATGGATCTTTAGACCGATGCCAAACTTCCCGATACTCCTTTAGGTTGCAATTATCAGGAGTACACAGAAAAACCGGTCATGCAGAGCTTCAAAACCCGCATCCCATCCATTGTCCCGCCCTTCAGGCAAGGTGGTAGATGAGATGGCTTTCCAGGGGAATCACTTAGAAGGAAACCGCCTGCGTTCTATGGGGAAGCTGGCCATTGTTCCGATCGGGCTGCTCCTGCTGGGAGGAATGCTGCAGGCCGGGATGCAACTCCCAGACCTGACCGCCCTATACCTCGTAGGGGTAGCCTATGCGACCTATCAGGGGGGCGGCCCTGCGGGCCTGATCACCATGGCGGCCATCCTGGCTTTTGCTGGCACCCTTGGGAGTTCGCCTGCTCTATCTGCCCCCCCTGGCCCCTGGTGGCTCCTGGCCGTTGCCATGGGGGCGATCGTCTTTATGGTACGCCGACCTGCGTCGGTCAGGAACAGCCCCCCCGTTGCTCCCTGTTCACCCTTGTTAGAACCTTCTAGCTTATTAGAACCTTCTACCCCAGAGGTGGGCAGCACCAGAGACAATTCCCGCTTTCGGCGATTGTTTGACTGCAACATGATTGGTTACATCTGCTGGCACGCCGATGGCAGCATCAGCGATGCGAATGACGCATTTTTGCAAATGATTGGCTACTCCCGCCAGGAACTTCAGACCGGTCAGCTTAACTGGCGCAGCCTGACCCCACCAGAACACTTACAGGGAAGTGCCCGGGCCATTCAGCAGATGCAACAGACCGCTACCAGCGACCCCCTGGAAAAGGAGTATTTTCATAAGGACGGGCATCGGGTACCGATTTTGCTCAGCGGTGTGATGCTGGAAGGATATAGCGATCGCGGCATCAGCATTGTGATCGACCTGACCGAGCGGAAACGGGCGGAGCAGGCCCTGCAGCAGAGCGAAAAACGATTTCGGCAACTGGCAGAAACCGTAGAAGATGTCTTCTGGATGACGGATCTGCGAACCCGGGAATTACTCTACGTCAGCCCCGCCTACGACAACATTTGGGGACGATCGCGGCAGGAATTGTACCGTCAGCCTCAAAGCTGGATGGACTCAATCCACCCCGCCGATCGGGAACGAGTGCAGCTCGCCTACCAGGAGCAAATTGCCCGCAATGGCCTGGATCAGGAGTATCGGGTGGTGCGGCCGGATGGTTCGGTACGCTGGATTCGCGATCGGGGCTTTTTAATTCGGGATAGCGGGGGTACGGTCTACCGGGCCGCGGGGATTGCCGAAGACATTACGGAACGCCAGTGGGCCCAATCAGCCCTGGAAGCCAGTGAGGCCATGTACCGCACCCTGAGCGAGGCCATTCCCCATTTTGTCTGGTCGGTTCTACCCGACGGCAGGCTTGATTATGCCAACCAGTTATGGTTCGACTACATTGGCCTGACGATTCAGGAAGTGAACAAACAGGGCTGGCAGGCAATTTTACACCCTCAGGATGTAGCAGTAGTCAATGGGGCCTGGCGGCAAGCCTGTCGCACCAAAGTGGCCAATCAACTGGAAATCCGCTTCCGTCGTAGCGATGGCACTTACCGCTGGTTTTTGAGCCGGGTCGCACCCCTGAAAGATGCCAACGGCGAAGTACTGCGCTGGATTGGCACCGGCACCGACATTGACGAACGTAAGCACTATGAGGCCAGCCTGCAACAGCGAGCCCAGGAACTCCAAAATCAACAGCGCTGGTTAGAGGATGTGGTCAACCTGATGCCCATTCCGGTGCTATTTATTCAGCCGGGAACGGCTCAGGTCACCTTTGCCAATCGGGCAGCAGATACCCTTGCCGGGGGCGAATTTCCCAGGCATCATTCGGCATCGGAGTACCACAAGGTCTACTACTGCACCGATGCCAGCGGCGATCGTATTCCCAATGACAAGATGCCAGGAGTGCGGGTGGCCCGGGGCGAATCTCTGTACGGTTGGGAAATGGACTGGCATACGCCCCTGGGTATGCGTTCTTTGATCGTATTCGCCGACACCCTACCGGCCATGCATGGCCATCCGGAGGTTTGTGTGGTGGCCTTTCAAGACATCAGTGAACGGAAACGGGTCGAAGATGAACGGAAACGGGCCGAACAAGAACTGGAAGAACGCAGCCAGCGATTGACCCTACTGTACGAAACAACCCGAGATTTACTCTCCAGCGACCAACCCCTCACCCTGGTGGATAGCGTTTATCGCCGGTTACAAAACCAGATCGGGCTGGATATCTATCTCAATTATCTGGTCGATGAGGAAAAACAGATGTTACGGCTGGCCTCTTACCAGGGAATTTCTCAAGAAGTGGCGCAGGCGATCGAATGGTTAGATTTTGGCCAGGCCCTCTGCGGTTCTGCCGCCAAAAGTCGCTGTCAGCTAATTCAGGACAACGTTCAACAATCAAACAACCCGAAGGCAGCCCTGATCCAATCCCTCGGGATCAGAGCCTATGCCTGTCAGCCCCTGATGTCCCAAGGCAGGCTGTTTGGCACCCTATCCTTTGGTAGCCACCACCGCAACAGTTTTACCCGAGATGAGACAGACCTGATGCAGGCCCTCTGTGATCAGGTAGCGGTAGCCATGGAACATCGAGAACTGGTTAACTCCCTGCAACAGCAAACCGCGCAACTGGCCCAGGCTAACCGGATTAAGGATGAATTCCTGGCGGTTCTGTCCCACGAGTTACGCACCCCATTAACCCCAATTCTGGGCTGGACAAAACTCCTGCGGGAACGGCACTGCGACCCGGAAACGACCCGGCGGGCCTTAGAAACGATCGAACGCAATGCCCGCCTGCAAACCCAACTGATTGAAGATTTACTGGATGTCTCGCGGATTCTTCGGGGTAAACTGGCCCTCCAGATGATGCCGGTTGACCTGAAAGCCATCATCAGGGCTGCCATGGAAACAGTACAACTGGCGGCGGAAGCCAAAGCAGTCAGTCTAGAATTTTTCCCTCCTCCCGGTGATTCACTGTCCCAGACACCCCCTCTAGCGACCTACCCTCCCGCCGAACCACTGCTGGTAATGGGCGACTTTAATCGCCTGCAGCAGGTGATCTGGAATTTGCTATCGAATGGGATCAAATTTACCCCCAGTGGCGGCAGGGTCACTATTCAGCTAGAACGATCGCTCCAGGCAGGCTCGACCAACCAGGTTGAGCAAATTCAGATTACGGTGAAAGACACGGGTCGGGGCATCAGTCCAGAATTTTTGCCCCATGTGTTTGATTCGTTCCGGCAGGCTGATAGCAGCATTACCCGCAGTTTCGGTGGTCTGGGTCTGGGCCTGGCGATCGTCCGTCACCTGGTTGAATTACATGGCGGAACCGTCGCAGCCTCCAGTCCCGGGGAAGGGCAGGGAGCCATCTTCACCGTTTCCCTTCCCCTCTACCAGGGAAATAACGGTAGAACCGGGCGATCGATTTCCACCCGCAGTCGAGGTAACCCCTTACCATCTCCAGGATTTCCCCTGGCCAATACTCAAATCCTGGTGGTAGATGATGACCCCGATACCCGTCAATTAATTGCGATCGTCCTGCAACAGACGGGCGCTAGTGTGGTTGAGGCCGCCTCTGTACAGCAGGCTCAAGAGCTGATTCAGCAACACTTCCCCGATCTCATCGTCAGCGACATTGGCCTGCCGGTCGCCAATGGTTACAGTTTGCTGGAATGGCTGCGGCACCAGGATAATAGCCAGCTTTGCAACATTCCGGCCCTGGCCCTGACCGCCTACGCCAGTGAGCAGGATCGGCAACGGGCGATCGCCGCCGGATTTCAGAATCATCTGACAAAACCGATCGACCCCGAGTTACTGATTACAACCGTCACCCAACTGGCTGGTAGCAAGGTAGGAACCAGGTAGCTCTAATTAGTAGCTCTAATTAATTGTGAGAAGGGCAGGGGGGTTTACCCCCTCCACCCCCCAAAATCATCTTCAGCTTAATTACGCCCTTCTACTTAATTTGAGCCACTTACTTAATGGCAAATTCCCGGCTCCAGGCCGGAAACTCTTCATCGGGTTGCCGCCCATACAGCTTGATTTGAGCGATCGTGCCCGGTTTGAGGCGTTGCAGAACTTTACCCATAAAGTTAACCATCTGTTGCGGGTCAGGGGCCGGGTTGGCTTCAAACATGACCTGTAAGCAGTTTTCCCGCAGGCTGGTTCGGGCACTGATGCCCCGGGGTTGTAACGCCTGGTTCATCAGCGCCGTTAGCTGGTCGATACTGCTGGCTGCCGGCTGCACCAGGGCAGGCGGTTCCGGTTCCGGCGGTTGCAGCATTTCCTCCGGAGTTACCGACTCGGGAGCCGGAATATCTTCGGGCAGAATGGTGGTCAGCACTTCATCGGTCAGATTCGTAATCACCGCCAATCGATTGGCCTGTTGTTCGATCGTCTTCTCAAACAGGTTACGCACCAGGCGACCATTGCCAAAGGTAGAGTCGCGATCGGCGTAAAGATCGGTGAACAGGGCCAGGAGTTTATCGTTAGCGGCATCCGTAGGTTTGAAGTGACTATCCCGACAGAGCTTATTGAAAATGGCCAGCAACTCGTTAGGGGTGTAGTCGTTGAAGTAAAAGTAGCGGTTAAACCGGGACTTGAGGCCGGGATTAGATTCGATAAATACGTTCATTTCGTCGGTGTACCCCGCCACAATCACAACCAACCGATTGCGGTAGTCTTCCATCCGCTTCAGCAGCACATCGATCGCTTCTTGGCCAAAATCCTGACCCGAACCGGAGACTTTTAAGGCGTAGGCTTCATCAATAAACAGCACGCCATCCAGGGCCGAGTTGACCAGTTCATTCACTTTTTGAGAGGTGCCACCAATGTAGGCAGCTACCATACCCGCCCGATCGGTTTCTACCAGATGGCCCTTACTCAAAAAGCCCAATTCTTTGAAAATTTTGCCCATCAACCGGGCCACCGTTGTCTTCCCCGTACCTGGTGGCCCACCAAACACCGAATGCAGGGAAACAGGGGTTTTTGCCAGTCCCCGCTTCTCCCGTTCTTGCTGCACCTTGAGAAAATTGATCAGCGTTCTGATTTCTTCTTTGATATTCTCCATGCCGATCAACTGGTTCAGGTCATGCATCACCTGTTCCAACCCCGTCGCTCCAGGGGAAGCACTGCTACCGGTCACGCCAGGAGTAAATTTGGCCGGATTGTCGTAGGTATGCAGGAGCTTCCAGATCTGGGAAAGGGCTTCCATTTCCTGCAGAGTGACCCGACCATCGGCCTTGACAATCACCTGGGCAAACCGATAGAAAGCGTTCACCGTTTTGTCTAAATAATTACTGCCCCGATCTTCATCCAGTTTGTTTAGCACCGAGGGAAGGGCCAGTTGCTCAGCCTGACTGTTAGCACCCACCAGATCCAGCAAAATTCGCAGAATTTCTTTTTCGGCCTTTAACCGGTCTTCCCTGGAAAAGTCCCAGCGATTAATGACAATATCCAGCTTCTCTTTATCCTGCGTTACCAGGGAGTAGACCACCAGAAAGGCCAATAACTCATTAGAGGAGATTTCGCCATTGCTGCGACCGCAAATCTGGACTACCTTTGCCAGATCGCTTAAAACCAACCGTTGTAAATCTTGACTCACTTCTAAAACCGGAACCACCGTCTTGTAGAGAAGGTTTGCTTCTCGTTTGATTTCTTTGGTGTTCACGGATAGCTCCTGGCAATACGGGACACAGGCGACCAGCAGGGTAAATTGCCCCTATTTTACTCAACCATTAAACTGATGTCTGTGACAATTTCGCCGTTCTTCCGCCAGATTTTCCCGTTTTAAGGAAGCAGTCGTAGATGAAAATCGAAACTCAGCTTGATCAGATCGTCTCCAACCTGTCCAGGCACAAAACTATCTGGGCTGAGGCTCCCATCTCCCAGCGACTCCCCTACTTACAAGGCTGTATTGCGGCCACTGAGCAGGTTGCCCCCGCCTGGGCAGAAGCAGCCTGTCGGGCCAAAGGCATTGATCCGACCGCACCCCTGGCCGGGGAAGAATGGTTGATGGGGCCCGCCGCCACCCTCTCCCATCTTCAGGCCTGGGTTCGCAGCTTACAGGCCGGGGGCCAACCCCCACCGACCAACCTGCGCCAGTGGCAAAACCAGACGATCGCCCGGGTGTTTCCTGCCACCCCCCTCGATCGATTCCTCTGGCCGGGCTACTCCGGCGAGGTCTGGATTGAACCGGGCCAACCGGCTACCCAGAGTAGGGTCTACCGTCAGGCCAGCCCTCCGGGTCAGGTTGCCCTCGTCCTGGGAGCGGGCAATGTTTCCTCCATCGCCCCCCTGGATGCCCTGTACAAACTCCTGGCCGAAAACGCAGTGGTGCTGCTCAAACTGAATCCGGTCAACGACTATATGGGCCCGTTTCTAGAAACCGCCCTGGCTCCCTTCATTCAGGCTGGGTTCTTAGCGATCGTGGACGGCGGAGCCGAGGTCGGGGCTTACCTCTGCCAGCACCCGCAGGTCGATACCATTCACATTACCGGTTCCCACCACACCCACGACGCGATCGTCTGGGGCAGTGATCCAGCAGAACAAACTCGACGACGAACCAGTCAGCAACCCCAAATTCACAAACCCATCACCTCAGAGTTGGGTTGCGTCACCCCCGTCCTGGTCGTTCCCGGCCCGTGGTCGGAGGCCGACCTGGCCTACCAGGCCCGCCAGGTAGCCGGCATGGTCGTTCATAATGCCAGCTTCAATTGTGCGGCGGCAAAAGTCGTAGTCACCGCCCGGGGCTGGCCCCAGCGTCAGAGCTTTCTGGCCAAACTGCGCCAGGAACTAGCTGCCACTCCGGCCCGTCAGCCTTACTATCCGGGAGCCTTAGAGCGCTACCAGGAATTTCGTAACCGCTACCCCCAGGCCGAGGTTTTGGGAAAGGCCACCGTACCCTGGACCCTGATCCCCGATGTCACACCGACAGAGGGGGAGTATGCTCTGACCCAGGAAGCCTTTTGTGGGGTGCTGGCCGAGGTCAATCTGGAAGCCACCACAGCGGCAGAGTTTTTACCTCAAGCCGTAGAATTCGTAAATCATAAGGTCTGGGGCAATCTATCCTGTGTCATCTTGATTCACCCCAAAACCCAGAAACATCTGGCGACAGAGTTGCACCAGGCGATCGCCGACCTGCGCTACGGGGCTATTGCCGTTAATGTCTGGTCTGCCGTGGTCTATTCCATCCCGGCCTGTACCTGGGGAGCCTTTTCTGGCAACCCCTTAGAGGATGTGCGATCGGGGCGGGGGGTCGTTCACAACACCTATCTGTTTGACCATCCCCAGAAGTCGGTCGTCTACGCGCCGTTTCGGATTGTTCCCATGCCCCTCTGGTTCCCCCGCCATCCTAAACTTCTGGCCCTGGGCAAAAGCTTTACCAGGGTCATGGCAAAACCCAGCCTGGACCGAATTATGCAGCTTCTGTTACAAAGCTTGTTTGGCTGAGGCTAAGCCAGTTACTTGTTGGGGGTGCTGGTACTCAGTGGCAGATTGATAAACGGCAGGGCCCCATTTCCACCCATCACCGTGGGAAACCGGCCATCCCACTTTTCGATCGCCTGTTTTTGCAACAGATCCGGAGTCAGGGTAAGCCGCTGTAACCGCTGGGCTTCCGCCTGACCTCTGGCCCGGTTAATTTCGGCCTCTGCCTCCTGCTTGGCTTGCAGGGCAATAAACCCGGCCTGCTTAGCCTGTTGCTCGGCAATTTGTTTCGCTTCGATCGCCTTGTTAAATTCTGGCGAGAAAGCAAAATTGACCAGGGAAACATCATCTACCAGCAAGCCGTAGGCCGCCAGACGAGTCTTCAGTTGCGCGTCAATTTCATCCTTCAGCTCTGTCCGTTTGGTGAGAATTTCTTCGACATTTTTCTTGGCGGTGGCCGCCTTTAATACTTCTGAAACGGCCGGGGTAATGATGCCGTTGACAATCTGTTCCTCATCTCCGACCCGTTGAAACACTTTATTGGCCTGGGCCGGGTCAATGTGCCAGTTGATTGCCACTTCCGTTGTCACATCCTGCAAATCTTTCGATGCGGCTTTCGCATTGATGTCGTTCTTCTGAACCCGTACACTCAGACGTTTAACGGAGGTTACCACTGGCATGATCGGATGAATCCCTTCATCCAGGATGGTGTCCTGCACCTTACCAAATTGCATGACTACACCCCGTTCTCCGGCGTTGACGATCGCAAAGGGCTTAAAGATCAGAGCTGTGACTAACAGAACAAAACCACCGGCAGTGTAAAACCCTAACTTGGCGACCGGATTGATTCGTTGATAGGTCATGGTGACTGGACTCCTGTACCAGTTTTGTTCTCAAGAAAATCTTGCTGGAACTACTTAGAGAGTGCCCCTGGGGGCTAGTTCTAGCTACAATTTCCCGGGAACTGGTTCCGGTGTCCGGTGGTCTGCCGCGATTTATTCCACGGTGACGCTTTTCGCCAGGTTTCTCGGCTGATCCACATCCAGGCCCCGTCGGGCAGCGATATGGTAGGCCAGCAGTTGTAACGGAATCACCGTCACGATCGGCGACAGAATCTCTGTAATATGGGGCACCGGGATCAGGGTATCGAAAGTATCCGCCGCTTCCTGCTCATCCATCGGGGTCACCCCAATCAGACGGGCATCCCGGGCTCGCGCTTCCTGGGCATTCGACAGCACTTTTTCAAACACCGAACCGGGGACTGCGATCGTCACCACCGGTACCTTGGCATCCAGCAGGGCGATCGGGCCATGCTTCATTTCCCCGGCGGGATAGCCTTCCGCATGAATGTAGCTGATTTCCTTTAACTTCAAGGCCCCCTCCAGGGCGATCGGGAAATTCACTCCCCGGCCCAAAAAGATGAAGTCCTGGGTATCCGCAAAATCATGGGCCAGTTCTTCGATATAGCGTTCCTGACTTTCGAGAACCGATTCGATCTGAGCTGGTAACTGGCGCAATTCATTCAACAGTTGCTCAATCTGCACCGGCCCCAACACCTGACGGTGAAAGGCCAGATCGATCGCCAGAAAATAAAAGGCCATCAGTTGAGCAATAAATGTCTTGGTTGCCGCCACCCCAATTTCAATCCCGGCGTGGGTATCGATAATGTGTGGGACCAGTTGCCCCAGGGAACTTTCAGGACGATTGGTAATCCCTAACAGGCGGGCCTGATAATCGCCACCATGCATCGCCCGGCGCTGCTTTTCCATATCCAGAGCCGCCAGGGTGTCGGCGGTTTCGCCGGACTGAGTCACCCCGATCGTCAGAGTATTGGCGGTCAGGGGTGCTGGAGCGTAGCGAAACTCAGAGGCATACTGCACCTGGGTTGGCAATTCGGCCAGCTGTTCCAGCAAGTATTTGCCCACCAGTCCGGCATGCCAGCTGGTACCACAGGCCACGATCTGAATATGTTGCAGGTTGGTGTAGAAATTTTCTGGCAGGTTGAGGCGGATCGGCGAATGGCGGTGGTCAGCCACCGTCCAATCCGGGTCAATATAGGCTTCCAGACAGGCCCGCACCACCCCCGGTTGCTCGTAAATTTCCTTTAGCATGAAGTGCTTAAAGCCCTGCTTCTCAACCATCACCGGATTCCAGTTGAGGGTACGGGGCACCTTTTTCAAGCGCTGCCCTTCAAAATTAGAGACTTCCACGCCGATCGGAGTGAGGCGGGCCAGTTCACCGTTTTCCAGGGTCAGGACGGCTCGGGTGTAAGGCACGATCGCCGGGGTATCAGAAGCACAGTAGAACTCGCCCTGACCAAAACCAATGGTCAGAGGGGCCTGCTGTCTGGCCACCACCAGCTCATCGGGGTAATCGGCACAGAGAACGGCGATGGCAAATGCCCCCTCCAGTTCGTTCACCGTCAGCCGCACCGCTTCCAGTAGAGGGGTGGCATGGGCCTGATTCAATTGGGCCAGATGCTCGGCAATCAGGTGGGGAATCACTTCCGTGTCAGTGTCCGATCGAAACTGATGCCCCCTGGCCTTCAATTCTTCCCGCAGTTTCTGGTAATTCTCAATGATGCCATTTTGCACCACTGCGACCCGACCGGCCATATCCATGTGAGGATGGGCATTGTACTCTTCTGGCTTGCCATGGGTGGCCCAACGGGTATGGCCAATCCCAATCTGGGCCGGATTTACTTCGCCTTCCAGCTTTTCTTGCAGGTTATGGAGTTTGCCCTTAGCCCGAACACAGTGAATTTCTCCTTCCAGTACCGTGGCGATGCCCGCCGAGTCGTACCCCCGATACTCCAGCTTACGCAATCCTTCCAGCAGGATGTTACTGGCTGCCTGGGTGCCGATATAGCCAACAATGCCGCACATGATGGAAGTCCTCCCTACCTTGCTACCGTAGTGTACTCGACTGCCTACCCCGATCGCACTGGCCACTATCCGCTCTACCCCAAACCCGATCACAGGAACTCTGGAAGGAACCACTCCCGGTCCCTGGGCGAATTTTCCTATTCTAAAATGCTTAGTTTTGAAACCAGGCCGTCAGAGCCACTGCCAGGGCATCCGCTGCATCATCAGGTTTGGGGATAGATTCCAGGTTTAACTCCCGGGCCACCGCTTCCTGCACATCATGCTTTTTAGCATTGCCATAGCCAGTCAGGGCCTGCTTGATTTGAGCTGGCGTAAACTCTACCAGGGGCAGCTTATGCTGGGCCAATACCAGCATCACCACGCCCCGGGCTTGAGCAATGGCGATCGTGTTTCCCATGCGGTAGAAGAACAGTTTTTCGATCGAAACCAGATCGGGCTTCCACTGGTTTAAGACAGTGTGCAGGTCTTCGTAGAGGATCGTCAGACGCTGCCCCATATCCATGCCAGCAGGGGTCTGAATCACGCCAAAATCAAGGACATGCACTTTGTCCGCCCCTCTGGAAATAGCTTTCTGGCAGCCGATCGCCGCAAAGCCAAGGATTGCTAATCCGGGATCCAGGCCGAGAATGCGTTGCTCCATGGGTTAGTCAGGGAATCGTTACCCCGGCCAGGCTACCTGCCTTTATACGGCTTCACCGAAAATAGCGTTAAACACTTTCTCGACCTTGTAGCCAGAATCGATCGATTCCAGGGGATCTTTCCGCAACCGGTGCCGCAGGCAGAGGGTAACAACCCGCCGAATATCGTCCACCGTTACTTCCGATCGGCCTTCAAAGGCAGTGAGAGCCTTCGCTGCCCGGTTGGTGACAATATCGCCGCGCAGACCATCCACATCCAGTTCTGAGCAAACCTGAGAAATTTTTACCCGCAGGTCGTAATCGATCGCAACATCTTTCAGCCGCCCCTGGGCATTGACTATCTTTTGTTGCAGTTCGGTCTGCTGGGACTGATACTTGTCTAAAAAGCTGGGGGGGTTTTGATCAAACTCCGTCCGCTGTTCTACAATTTGCACCCGCAGGGCCGGTTCCTTAACCGTCCTGATTTCAGCATGCATACCGAACCGGTCTAGCAGTTGAGGCCGCAGTTCCCCTTCTTCCGGGTTGCCCGACCCGACCAGTACAAACCGAGCCGGGTGCCGCACCGAGATCCCTTCCCGCTCTACCGTATTCCACCCCGAAGCGGCGGAGTCCAGCAACACATCTACCAGGTGGTCATCCAGCAGGTTGACTTCATCGACGTAAAGAATTCCCCGATTGGCCTTAGCCAGCAGACCTGGCTCAAAAGCTTTCACCCCTTCAGAAAGGGCTTTTTCAATGTCGATCGTGCCGCAAACCCGGTCTTCCGTGGCTCCCAGGGGCAGGTCAACCATCATCACCTTCTTCTGGATGACGGGAACTTCACTCCCCTGCTCTACCAGCTGCCGCACCGCGTCTCCCATCAGTTCTGGATCCGTAGGGCTGCTGTTGAAAGGGTCGTCGGCCACAACGTCAATTTCTGGTAACAGATCGGCCAGAGCCCGAATGGTCGTAGACTTACCCGTTCCCCGATCGCCCATGATCATGACACCACCGATTTTGGGGTCAATCACATTCAATAACAATGCCAGCTTCATCTCCTCCTGGCCGACGATCGCGGTAAAAGGGAAGACTGGCCGCCGCCGTACTGAGGCAGAGGTTTGAACTGACCGACCGTTTTCAGTAGTAATCGCTGCTGTGGGACTCACGGGCTTACCTAAAAAATTAAAAATTGCTTATGTTCCGTATCCCATTGTGCCATAGAGGGTTGAGGGAAAAAGCCTCCGGAGCAAAAGAATCGGGAGATTTAGAGCCACCACGATGTTGATCTTGCAACAGGTTATCTATAATTTAAATTCATTGTTCCAGGTTCTTTACCTCTGGCGGTTGCGCTTTTGAACTTCACCAGGCTATCTTCTGTTGTTTCCCCAGCTTCACTTCCGGCTAGTCGGTTTACCCTCGGGAATGGGTTAACTCTGGTCCATCAGTACATTCCTGCGACTCCGGTGGTAGCCGTTGATGTCTGGGTCAAAGCAGGAGCGATCGCCGAAACCGATGAATGGTCGGGCATGGCCCATTTTCTGGAACACATGATATTCAAGGGAACCGAGCAACTGCCCCCCGGAGCCTTTGACCTGGCGATCGAGAGCCATGGCGGTGTGACCAATGCTGCCACCAGTCACGACTATGCCCATTACTTTATTACTACAGCCTCCCACCAGTTAGAAACCTCCCTGCCCTATCTGGCAGAGTTACTGCTGCATGCCGCCATTCCCGACAACGAATTTGACCGGGAACGCTGCGTTGTTCTGGAAGAAATTAATCAAGCCTACGATAATCCTGACTGGGTTGCCTTTCAAATCCTGAGTGAGAGCGTTTATCAACGTCATCCCTACGGTCGGCCAATTTTAGGTACCGATGAGACGCTGATGGCCCGTTCGCCTGAGGAAATGCGTCAGTTTCATCAGACCCATTATCAACCCGAAAATATCACGGTGGTGGTGGTGGGCGATGTTCCCCAGGATCTGGCGATCGAGCTGATCAGTCGCAATTTTCAAGACTTCCCGGCGAAAGCCTCCTGCCCCCAGTACCTCCCAGAGGCAGAACCCCCGATTACTGTAATTCGTCGTCAAGAGTTGAGTTTGCCCCGGTTAGAGCAGGCCCGTCTGATGATGGCCTGGTTGGGGCCAGGGGTCGATTCTCCCTGCCAGACAGTCGAGCAACAACTCCAGGCTGCTTACGGCCTGGATGTTTTGTCAGTTCTCCTGGCCGAAGGACGCACCTCCCGTCTGGTACGAGAGTTGCGAGAAGAGCGCAACCTGGTACAGGCCATCAGCAGTGGTTTTTCCCTGCAGCGAGAATCAGGCTTATTTACGATTACGGCCTGGCTAGACCCAGAAAACCTGGAACGGGTCGAAGCCATCATTTGCGATCGCCTCTCAGAACTGGCTGCCATCCCCCTTTCAGAGGTCGAATTAGCCCGCTGCAAACGCCTGCTCTGCAACGACTACGCCTTCTCCACAGAAACTCCCAGTCAACTGGCTGGGCTCTATGGTTATTACAACACCCTGGCCACCCTGGAGTTTGCTTCTACCTACCCACAACGGATTCAATCCCTGCAACCCGAGGAGTTACAGAGCCTTGCCAGTCATTACCTGTCTCCCTACCACTATGCGGCGGTCGTAGTGCGCCCCTGACTCGTAGCAGGCAGTGAGGCTCATCACCCCTGATAGCTCTATCAATTTCAGAGTTGGAAATCAGCTCTTTATTAAAGGTTAATTCTGTGAACTTAAGTCGAGCCTCGTTGCAAACCCGAACTGTCTTAGACAATGGCATTGTCGTTTTGCAGTGGGAAAATCCCGCTGCCGACATTATTGCAGCCCGACTTTTTCTGCGGGCTGGCAGCCGTTGGGAACATCCCCAGCAGGCAGGGCTGTCTCACCTGCTGGCTGCTGTGATGACCAAGGGAACGGAAAAGCTCTCTTCCCTGGAAATTGCGGAGCAGGTAGAATCCGTCGGAGCCAGCTTAAGTGCCGATTCCACCACCGATTATTTTCTCCTCAGTCTGAAAACCGTTTCAGCCGATTTTCCAGCCATGTTGCAGTTGGCCGCCGACCTGCTGCGATCGCCCAGTTTCCCCGATGCCGAAATTGAACTGGAACGACGGCTGACGCTCCAGGCAATTCGCTCTCAGCAGGAACAGCCCTTTACCCTTGCCTTTGACCAGTTACGCCAAATCATGTACGGAGGCCACCCCTACGCCCTCTCCAGTCTGGGTACAGAGGCGACGGTTGCCCAGTTACAGCGGCAAGATCTGCAACTCTTCCATCAAACCCATTTTCGGCCAGACAACCTGGTGATCAGTTTGTCTGGGGCGATCGACCCGGCAGCAGTGATTGAACTGATTCAGCAGGTGTTTGGCAACTGGCAAGCCCCTCCAACCCCCCTGCCAGCATTAACCCTGCCGGCCATTGATTCCCAACCCCTGCGAGCCACCCTGCCCCAGGAAACCCAGCAGGCGATCGTCATGCTGGGTTATTTGACTCCGGGAGTAGTTCCAGCCAGCAATATTCAGGATTACGCAGTACTGAAGCTAATCAATAGCTACCTGGGAAATGGGTTGTCTAGCCGGCTGTTTGTAGAACTACGAGAAAAACGGGGATTGGCCTACGAGGTATCAGCCTTCTATCCGACGCGCCTTGAACCGGCCCAGTTCGTGGTGTATATGGGAACAGCCCCCGAAAACACCACTACAGCCCTGGAAGGACTCCAGCGGGAAGTCGATCGGCTCCATGATCAGGTACTTTCAACCGAGGAGTTGCAAACTGCTAAAAATAAGGTGCTAGGCCAGTATGCTCTGGGTAAACAAACCAACGCCCAGATTGCCCAAATTTTTGGCTGGTACGAAACCCTCAAATTGGGCATCGAGTTTGACCAGCAGTTTCAAGAAGAAATTGCGGCGGTTTCCGCAGAAGCAACCCAGAGAGTAGCCCAACGTTATCTGACCACCCCTTATGTATCCCTGGTTGGCCCGGCTTCAGCAATCTCCAGTCTGGAACTGTCTCCTCCGTAAATACAGGTTAACGACTTAACAATATCCTTACAAAGCCAGAAAAAACACGGAGCCCGCTGCCTGAATAAGCAGATAGGCTGGAGGCAGATAGAACCAGGTAAGGGGTATCATTCCCTTGCCGTTCCAGAGCCAAACGGTGAAAATTTAAGTCATGGTGTTCATCCTATGACCTCGCCGCTTTTGCTACTTCAGTCCAGGGTTGCTTATCTTTAGAGTCAACGCCATTTCGAGGAAAAGCAGGGTTTTAAAAGATTCTGTGTTAACCGCTGAAAGAGAGGGACAGGATGCAGAATTGGTCTAAACGAATAGCAAATGAACCTGGGGATAACTATCCCGACGGTGAACACCAGCTGGCATTTCTTTCCCGCGAAACTGTGATCCCCTGTGATGAGACTATGCTGCAAGGAGATACTACTGGTTCTACCGATCCATCAACGGACGAAGTTGAATCACCCCGCACCCGGGCTGATAAGCTGTTAAACCAGGGATGCGATCAACATCAGGCCGGGCTATTCGATGCCGCCCTGGAATCTTTTCGGCAAGCCCACAAACTTTATCTTGAGCTTGGTGAACTCGCAGGACAAGAAAAATGTCTCAGCAGTATGGGGTTAACCTACTACAGCATGAGAAATTACCTGAAATCCGTAGAGTTTTCCCTCCAGGGCCTGGAAATAGCTCAAACCCTTGATGATAAACGCAGTGTCACCAAGATTTTAGGCAACCTGGGGAATGCCTATCGCCATCTGAAAGAACAAACGAAGGCGATCGAATACCAGCAACAAAGCCTGACTATTGCAGAAGAAATTCAAGATAGCCGGAGTGAGATGGCTGCCCTGAACAACTTGGGGCTGGCCTATAAAGCCATGGGAGACCATAAAACAGCAATTCATTACGAAGAACGCAGTCTGGTAATTGCCCGTAACCTGAAGGATGAGCAAGTAGAAGAACAAATTCTAAAAAATTTGGGCAATGCTTGTTACGCCCTGGGCGATTATCCCAAGGCGATCGATTACTATCAGCAACGTCTGACTCTGGCAAGAGCCCTCAAGGATCACCGTACTGAGGGGCAAATCTTACGGAATTTGGGCAACGCCTGCTACGCCCTGGGCGACTACGAGCAGTCCGTAGAATATAGCAAGCAATGGCTGACCATTTCTCGAGAGATTAAAGACCATCGGGGTGAAGAACAATCCCTTGGCAGTATTGGGGTAGCCTACGACGCAATGGGTAATTACACAGGGGCGATCGACTATTATGAGCAACGGTTAGCCCTGGCCCGCCGCATGCAGGATCATCGGGTAGAAGAACAGGTACTGGGTAGCTTGAAAGTTGCCTATTACGCCCTGGGAGACTTCGTTAAATCCGCTGATTACTCTCAGCAGCGGCAGGCCATATTACAAACTAATTAGTCGTAGAGTTTCGGTGATGTTCATTCACCTTCCAGAGAGCGCTGGAGATCAAATTGGTTGAGATATGAGCCACGATCGGTACGAGTAAATTACCGGTCAAAACTGCGCTCACCCCTAAAAGCATCCCTACGATCGTTGCCCAGACCACGTAGGGCCACTGCCGCGGAGTACTTAGATGTAAAACTCCAAAACAGAGGCTGGAGAAAATTAAGCCTTCCAGGTTCAGACCAAAGGCGGGCAGCATTACCCCTCGAAATAAAAGTTCCTCGCTTAATCCAGGGAGCAACCCCAACCAGAGCAAATCGGGGATGACTAGCGGCTTCAGCACCAACTCCAGATAGTAATCTGCACTCTGGCGGTATTCTTTCCAGAGATAATACACAGTCGAACTGGCAAGCGTAATTCCAATCCCCAGGCCCAGGCCCAGCAACACCGCTTTACCCGACCAGCGTAAGGGTAGCAACACCACACTACCAAATTGAATCCAGAGTTTAGATACCAACAGCAACACGATCGCCGTCACCCCCATGGCAATTAAAACCTGGGTACGGCTCAAAGGTTCTATTTCAGGGGTTTCGGGAAGCTGTTCTGCCACTGGACAAGGAAGGAAACAATAACAAGGAAAACAGGAATCAAAGGAATCTGACTACTATAAGCATTGCAGAGGAGCAACCGTTGGAGAAAGCGCCGTTGGGTTGATCCCGGCCCGATCAGCGACCAGAACACCCAGAGCCTCCAAGTATGAGTTTACTCGGATTGCGGGAATTCTCAAGACATCGGGGGGAACCTGCATTTTAGTAGAATTACCGCTAACCGCAATAACTTTAGGAGGCTTTCGTCTCGCACCTTCCCACTTAGAATAATACTGACTGGCAAAACTCATCACAGCGCTACCACCACAAGCATCTGCTGGAATAATCACCGCATCCACCTGATCAGCCCAGATACTTCCTGCCGCCCTTGTTGATTGCAGTAAAAATTGGGGGGCGCGACTGAGACCTACTAAAACACAGGGAAGAAACGTGTAACCCAGTTCCTCCGCCGCTGATTTTGGAGAAATCTCAGGATCTAGGGGTAAGGGAGATAACGCCGGAGCATGGGCACAGGGAACTTGAAAGGCTCGAACAATCAGGTGGCTGATCACCGCTTCTGCCCCAGCCAGGGGATCTACTCCCTGCCCATAGCGATACTGTTGCAAGACCTCACTTCCTTCGTCATCAGGAAACCGGGCAACCACTGCGATTGCCTCTGCCCCTGCTTTCTGAATCAAAGTTTCGGCCGCTCTCAGCAAACTGTCAGGATGTTGAATCGTACCCCAGGTCGCCCCTGAATCAGCAGTATTCAAGCAGACATTCAGAGGTTGATCGGTAACCAGATATTCGGTTAAGTCCAACCCCAGAGTGGCTCGGGTAGCATCGGCAACCTGAAGGTGCCGCCATCTCAACTCAGGTTCAATCGCCTGGTCTAGCAAAAGACCCACCCGATTTTGCCGGACAGGGTTCAAACCCCATCGGCCCGCAGCAAATTGATCTAACCCATAACCCTCAACGTACAGGGCATTGGGGAGATTCCAATAAAGCTGGGCGCCGTTCAGAACGTTAGGATGGGTGATCAGGCAATCTGCAACGTGAGCCATCGCACGGGCTACGGGCAAAGCATCACCGGCATATCCACCAATCTCAGCACCAATACCCGTTGGCACAATCAGGACAACGGTATAGGGATGATTTGTCATCGGGAAACACTCAAACCTGGGAGAAACAAATTCTCAACTATTCTCCCGGTTGGGTAACAACGGCTTCCACAACTACTTTTTGGCTCTCTTCGTTAACCTCCGTGATAGCCCACCGAAGGGGTTCTCCACGCTTTTGTAGTTCTGCTTCAATCTCCTGCTGCATCGCGATCGGAGATTCCTGTAGGTCGATCTCAGCGGTAATAAAATGAGTGGTCATAAAACCTCGAATTATTTTTTCTGCTGGAATTGCCCAAACTGAAGATGATATACCCTTTCTTCCTGATCCGTTTCAACCTTTAGATCCGATCGGGGATAGGCGACACATAGAAGAGCATAACCCTGCTCTTTGAGTTCAGGGCTAATACCCATGGCATCGGGTTGCTCTACGGTACCAGATAAAATGTGAGCTGCACAGGTAGTACAGACCCCAGCAGTACAGGAACTCGGTAAATCCAAACCGGCTGCACTGGCAACTTCTAAGATAGTTTTATCTTCGGGCACCTGAATTGTTTGAACGGTACCCTGGTGGTGAATTTCAACCGTGTAAATGTTGGACATACAGCAATCTTACAAATGTAAAAGCGCCTGAGGCTACTCAGGCGCAAATTTAAGACAAAACCAAAATTAATTGAGAGCTTCTGCTCCACCCACAACTTCCAGAATTTCCTGGGTAATTGCAGCCTGACGGGCCTTGTTGTAAGAACGGGTCAAAGTTCCGATCAATTCCTTAGCGTTGTCGCTAGCACTACTCATAGCAGTCATCCGAGCAGCCAGTTCACTGGCGGCCGATTCCTGCAAAGCACGCAGCAACTGGTTGTTGAGGTACAAAGGTAGCAGTGCGTTCAGAATTTGTACTGGATCTTGTTCAAAGATCATGTCCTGAGGGAAAGTCTGAGGCTGCGAGGTAACCTTCTCTCGTTCTACCTGAAACTGCCCGCCACGAGTTGTTAACCGGAAGATTTCATCATCTTCGGCACCGGAAGCTTGAGGATCCAGGGGTAAAAGGGTCTGAATCACCGGACGAGAACTGATTAGAGAAACAAACCGGGTATAAACCAGTTCAACCTTATCAACGTTCTCCGATAGAAATAGAGCTAGAAGCTGGTCAGCAATTTGAGAGGCTTCCGCCGCAGTGGGAATCTGTTCCAGGTTGGTATAGGTGGCAACAATCGGTTGATCTCGACGCTGGAAGTACTGGGTCGCTTTACGACCGACAAGAATGTATTTGTAATCAATACCTTCCGCTTTCAGTTCTTTGGCCCGGTTTTCTGCCCGCCGAATAACGTTACTGTTGTAAGCTCCGCACAGGCCTCGATCACCAGAAATCACCAGTATCCCTACGGTCTTAACATCCCGCTTACGCAGCAGAGGTAAATTTGCTTCCTCAAACCGCAGCCGAGACTGCAAACCATAAAGCACTTGAGCGAGGCGATCAGCAAAAGGCCGAGTAGCAATCACCTGTTCCTGAGCACGACGCACCTTTGCAGCAGCCACAAGGCGCATGGCTTCAGTAATCTTTTTCGTGTTTTTGACCGACTGAATTCGGTCACGAATACTCTTAAGGTTTGGCATAGCGTTGATGAGAGTTAAAGTTTTGAGTTCTGAGTTTTGAGTTTTGAGTTGAGTCACTCTTATGGCTCGTTGACGAATCAAAACTCAAAACTTTTTAGAATCAGAGGTTTGAGGGCAGATTACCGATCAAAAAATATTGATGGTTTCCACCCTCCCATTCTCAGTTCCTATGCAGATGCCAAGAAGGTTTTTTTGTACTCACTGATGGCTTCTTTCAACAATCCTTCCGCCTCATCACTCAAAGCCTTTTGCTCTCGAATGATTTCACCATACTTGGGCTTGCTGGTCTTGAGGTAGTCACGCAATCCCTGCAGGAAAGGTACTACCTTTTCAACGGGGATTTCATCCAGGTAACCGTTAATTCCGGCGTAGATGGCTGCCACCTGCTCTGCTACAGACAGCGGCGAGAACTGAGGTTGCTTCAGAATTTCCCGCAGACGCTGACCACGGGCCAACTGATTTTTGGTGGTCTGATCAAGGTCAGAAGCAAACTGGGCAAAAGCTTGCAGATCATCGAACTGAGCCAATTCCAGCTTCACCTTACCAGCGACTTTCTTCATAGCCTTGGTTTGTGCCGCAGAACCCACCCTGGATACGGAAATACCGGGGTTTACTGCCGGACGTAGACCAGAGTTAAACAGATCGGAAGAGAGGAAAATCTGGCCGTCCGTAATGGAAATTACGTTCGTTGGGATGTAAGCAGAAACGTCACCTGCCTGGGTTTCAACGATCGGCAGAGCCGTCATACTGCCTTCACCCAGAGCCGGACTTAATTTAGCAGCCCGCTCTAGCAAACGAGAGTGGAGGTAGAACACATCTCCAGGATAAGCTTCCCGACCGGGGGGACGACGCAGAAGCAGAGACATCTGGCGGTAAGCCTGAGCCTGCTTGGACAGATCATCGTAGATCACCAGGGTATGTCTGCCCTTGTACATGAAGTACTCAGCCAGGGTTGCACCAGTGTACGGAGCAAGGTATTGCAGAGCAGCCGCATCGCTGGCGTTAGCAGCAACGACGATCGTGTAGTCCATTGCCCCGCGCTTCTGGAGTTCGTTAACCACGTTGGCAACGGTAGAAGCTTTTTGCCCGATCGCCACATAGACACAGACCACGTTCTCAGTCTTCTGGTTGAGAATCGTGTCGATAGCGATCGAGGTTTTACCGGTTTGACGGTCACCGATGATCAGTTCTCGCTGTCCCCGTCCGACAGGAATCATCGAGTCAATGGCGGTAATGCCGGTTTGCAACGGTTCGTATACAGACTTCCGTTCAATAATGCCGGGAGCAGGAGATTCTAACAGACGAGTCTCACTGGTGTGAATTTCCCCTTTACCATCAATGGGACGAGCCAGAGCGTCAACGACCCGACCAATCATGGCCTCTCCCACAGGGATCTGAGCAACTCGTCCGGTTGCTTTCACAGAACTGCCTTCTTCAATTGACAGACCCCGGCCCATCAACACTGCACCTACGTTATCTTCTTCCAGGTTCAGGGCAATACCAACAGTTCCGTCTTCAAACTCCAGCAGTTCACTGGCCATCGCTTTGTCTAAACCATAGACGCGGGCGATACCATCTCCAACTTGCAACACAGTACCCACATTAGAGACGTTTACGCTCTGATCGTACTGCTCGATTTGCTGGCGAATAATACTGCTAATTTCGTCAGGTCGGATGCTTACCATAAGGGATGCTCTCTAAGTAGGGATGAAGGATGAAAGTTATTAGGGTTAAAGAATCACAAGGAAAATTTTTCTTGCAGTCTCAAAATTGACTGAGGAGTTTAGGTCGCACTAGTCAAACGTAGAGAAATTCGGCGTAACTGACCCCGCAGGCTAGCATCAACCACCTGAGAACCCACTCTAATGACCACGCCACCAATCAAATCAGGGTCGATCTTAGCTTCCAGTTCTACTTCACGGGCACCGGTAATAGCCATTACCTTCTCCCGGACTATCTGCTGCTGATTATCATTTAACCCAACAGCAGAGACAACTTCTGCCAGAACGGTTTGCTTGAGCTTCCTTAGCAAGGCCAGATACTCTTGACAAATTCCTTTGAGAAAGCTGATGCGGCGACGATCCACGAGTAGCATCAGGAAATTCTTTACAAATGGATGAATCTGATCACCAACAACCTGCTGGAGTACAGCTTTCTTGCCATCAGCTTTAACGAAAGGATTAGCTAAAAACTGATCAAGATCGGGCGAATCCTCAAGCAGAGCAATCAGAGTTTTCACATTCTCGCCGAATTCATCCGTCAAGCTGTGCGCTTGAGCAAGAGACATGAGCGCTTGGGCGTAGGGTTCTAGAATTTCGCCGGAGACAACGCTATCTTTCATCATCAACCTCCTAACATAGCAATGCTGCGATCGACCAACTGCTGTTGAACAGAATCATTCAACCGCGCAGGAAGTTCGGCCTCTACTCGCTTCAAGGCAAGAGCAGCAACGCGCTGACGCAATTCAGCAATAACTCGTTCTTGCTCAGTATTCAAATCCTGGGCAGCCACTTCCCGCATCCGCTGGATATCTTGCTCAGCCTTTGCCAAGATTTCCGCTCTGGCGACTTTAGCCGCCTCTTCAGCAGAAGCCTTAATTTTTTCAGCTTCAACCTGGGCCTGAGCTAGCTTTTGCTGCTGTTCGGCCAACGCAACAGCCGCATCTTTCTTCCGTTGTTCAGCATCTTTGATAGCTGTCTCAATGGCGGCACGACGCTCACTCAAAATTTTTCCTAAGAAACCCCGCCCGAAATAAACCAGAAGCACGATGACGATCGTGAGGTTAATTAGATTAGTTTCTAGAATATCGAAGTTAAGCCCAAAACCACCCTCATGGGCAGTTTCAGCTACTTCAGCAATAATCAAATTAGCCCCTGTCGCCAGCTTCAGAAAAATCTCCATGTCACTAATTCCCAAACTGCGCTCTTCAAAATTCAGCGTTCTAGAGATCCGGCGATCGCGAAACAGTTCTGATTAGACAGCTTAAGCTCCTAGCAAAAGCTTATCCAGAATCTGATGGCTCAAACTTTCGACCTGCTGCTCCAGCGTTTTCAGAGCTTCTTGCTTCTGCTGATCTAGCTCCCGTTGAGCCTGCTCCCGTTGAGCCTGAGCTTCTTGCTGAGCCGCAGCAATCTTCTGAGCAGAAATTTTCTGAGCTTCTTGCTGAGCCGCAGCGATCGTCGCTTGATACTGCCTGCGAGTAGATGCCAATTCTTGCTCGTACTGCTCTGCTAAACGTTCAGCCTTGGCCAATCGTTCGCGGGCCTCTGTCTCATTGGAACGAATGTAATCGCTACGCTCCTCCAGAGATTTCGTCAATGGCTTAAAGAAAACCACGTTCAAAATCGCGGTGAGCAATAAAAATTGAACTGCCATCAGCGGCAGGGTGGCATCAAAATCAAACATTGGCTCTAACGATTAGATAGGTGTTGTTGTGAGGAGTGACAGAAGCAGACGGTAATCGGTAATTGATAATTCAAAAATGCCAGTAGTGAATTTCACCTCTGCCCTTGACTATCGATTACCGACTTACCCTGCTCTCACATTCCTGCCATTGCTGAGATGCTGTAGATTTTAGGCAAAGGGGTTAGCGAACAGTAACACCAGTGCAATAACCAGACCATAGATAGTCAGGGACTCCATGAATGCCAGAGTCAGGAGCAGGGTACCGCGAATTTTTCCTTCAGCTTCTGGTTGGCGAGCGATACCTTCTACTGCTTGACCGGACGCATTCCCTTGACCAATACCAGGACCAATGGCAGCCAAGCCAATTGCCAGAGCAGCAGCCAGAACAGAAGCAGCAGAAACTAATGGATCCATGATGTCTTTCCTTTAATAAACAGAACAAACGGACTTGAAAATCAGACGAGGATTACCGTAGTAAGAGAACTTCAACCAGAGACAGCGACTTTGCGATGCTCTGGAAATCAGCAAACTCATCTAGGAATGCTCCTCATGCTCTTCTCCATGGCCCTCCAGGGCTTCATGAATGTAAGCCCCTGCAAGGGTAGCAAATACCAACGCTTGAATAGCACTGGTAAACAGCCCCAACAGCATGACTGGCAGGGGTACAAACAAAGGCACAAGGAGAACCAGAACCGCCACCACCAACTCGTCCGCCAGAATGTTTCCAAACAGACGGAAGCTGAGGGAAAGAGGTTTGGTGAAGTCTTCCAGGATTGCAATTGGCAACAGAACTGGGGTTGGCTGAATGTACTTAGCGAAGTATCCCAAGCCCTTTTTGCTGAACCCAGCATAAAAATATGCCAAAGATACGAGAAGCGCTAAAGCAACCGTTGTATTGATGTCATTGGTGGGAGCCGCCAGTTCACCTTCAGGAAGCTTAATCAGCTTCCAGGGAACCAACGCACCTGACCAATTAGATACAAAAATAAAGAGAAAGAGAGTACCAATAAAAGGCACCCAGGGACGGAATTCTTTCTCCCCCAACTGTCCAATTGCAAGCTGTCTAATAAACTCGAGTGCATACTCCATCAAGTTTTGAATACCTGATGGAACTCGCTGAATGTTGCGAGTTGCCGCTAGGGAGGCAATAACCAACAACCCAATCACGATCCAGGAAACAATAAAGACCTGGCCATGAACTTTAAGATTGCCGATCTGCCAGTAAAGATGATGCCCAACTTCCAGACTGGCGAGAGTCAGAGCGTTTGGAGTGGCAAGGAAACTTAGCATTGGACTCCGAGCAGTTTTTCCAAACAGTTTGAGGAGTAATTAATTTCTGCAAGGTTACCCGACTAGCGAGAGACAGGAACTAGCAGAGTGCGAAGGGTATAAACGAGGAGGGTCGCTTTATATGTAAGAAAACCTAAAAAAATAGGCAATACATGTAGCTGACTCCACTGAGTTGCGACTATAATCAGCCCAACAAAAATAGCGAGCTGGGATTTACCGATTCGCTCTTTTGTCTTACCCAGTTGCTCAACGTTTCTAGCCAACACTTTCAAGTAAACCACACCTGTGCACGCTCCAAGTAAATAATTCAGAGCAATATTGAGAGAGTAGACTAGCCAAACAGGGAAAAAAATTAACCCCGTCAGAGCTACCGTGATTAGCAGTAGCTCCTGTTGAAGCCGGTAATACTCCTGCATAGAAGCACTTTCTGCTTCATCAGAAGGGTTGGGTTGAGGACTAGTACTCATTGCCAGATATAAAAACTTGGTAACGCAGACCAGGCTAAGAACAGCGTTTAGAACTCAGAGATTCTGAGTTCTGATTTGCTTCAACAGACCATAAGAGATCATATCACGCAGAGTAATAATACTTAACGTGAAGCCGGGGTCAGAAGGACAAGTTGCTGTTCAATCAACAGCCGAACCTGTTGTAGCGTCAGCGGAATCGTCTCCAGCAAAGTTTGGATATTTTTTTGCTCTACCTGATTGCGATCGCAAGCTTTGAGAAACTCAAACTCTGGGGTTGACAGGTTAATAATCTGGTAATCGTAATTGAATAAACACTGGCTTTCCCAACCATCCATGCAGGGACTGCGGGTAGGAATGGCCTGGAGCAAGTCATCATCGGACTGCCAGTCCCAAGACTGGAGAGGAGGGCGAGCCAGGAAAAATTCGTAATGGGTAATAGCTTCTGAATTCAGTAGTTCTACCAACCTAAACCGCTGCCGGTCGTTCAGGTGTTTAGCCCGTTCTAGCAACTCAGGCTGTTTACCCAGTAACGCTTCCAGGTTCCAGGAACGGGGGTTAGAAAACCCGAGAAACGTCAGCCCTGAAACCTCGATCAAGTCAAACAGGGTGTCGATCGTGTAGTCAATTTCCTGGGGATGGACATACATATCGGCAAAGCACTCATCCCGCTGATTTTCCATAGCCCAGCGTTCCTGCTCCCGCTTGACCAGACGATTGGTTTCGGGCAGGGCAGCAAAAATCTGGCGGCCAACCTTGACTCCATCCCGGTAGTCGCCCCGCTGGTCGCCCTGGAGAAGCGAGATCGCCTCCTGCATCAGCTGAATTTCCCAGCGCCCCATGGCAGCGTAGACGAAGATATGCATAATCCCGCCGGGAGCCAGTTTGGCGGCGAGGGCCTGCAAGCCCCGTTTGGGGTCAGGCAAGTGATGCAAAACACCAACGCAGTTAATCAGCTCGAACTCACCCGGTAGTTGCTCAACATCGTAAAGGCTGAGATGGTGGAACTCGACCCGATCGGCCCCAGAACGCTGGCACCGTTCTCTTGCCACCGCCAGAGCCCCTGCACTCAGGTCGATCGCAGTAATCTGAGCCTGAGGATTGAGGTGAGCCAGGTATTCCGTCCCAACTCCTGTGCCACATCCAGCATCTAAGATTCGCACATTCTCATGGGCAGGTCGCCGTCCGGCACAAAAGTTATAGGCCGCCAGCCAGTTCCAGCGCCAGTTATAGCCGGGAGGCGGCTCGTCTAAAAGGGGTTCTGGGGGGAAAGGATAGGTATCGTAGAGACGGGCAACAGCCGCACTCACGGCTTGGGAGTCAGACATAAATTCAGCACGATCGCAGCAGTTTCGAGTGTACCGAACCTGGAGCCCGTTGCAGCAACCTGACCTTCCTCACGGATGGGGGCACCAGAGCTGATAGAGGTAATGGATCCTGGGCTATTGGCAAGGGCCTAACCTGATAAATCTGGGAGGAAAAGCCTGGAAAGCATCAGTAGGAAAGCGATAGGGAAGGATTGGGACTACCGAAAAGGGAGTTGACCGAGCCAGAATTGCCTCCGGTTTCACCCCTGCCTTTTCGGCAGCGACAAAGTTTTGTAACAAAATCTTTACCACCTCTCAGATGGGTTGCCGCAATCCTCTATGATCGGACGATAAATTCAGCGGTTCGGCTCTACATACTTTTTAATAAACAAGTCTTTAGATCCGAATCGTTTTAACCTGAATATTGAACTGATTGCCCCTGCACCATCCTTGTTTAGTTTGTTAACAAAGACCTTTTTCCACCTCTGGAAGGGGTTTTTCTAATGGTTGCCAGGTGACACGCTGGTCAGATTTAACACAGTAACGAATCCGTAAAGGGAGCCTTTGAAATCCAATGAGTGTTAAAGCAAGTGGTGGAAGCTCAGTTGCGCGCCCAAACCTTTACCAAACCCTGCCAGTCTCGACTATCTCCCAGGCAGAACAGCAAGACCGCTTTCTGGGCAGAGGTGAGTTAGACGAGCTTGCAAGCTATTTCAGTTCCGGTGCCAAGCGGTTGGCGATCGCTGAAGCACTTACGAAGTTTTCCGACCTGATTGTGTCACGGGCAGCTAACCGGATTTTTGTCGGTGGTTCGCCAATGGCATTTTTAGAAAAGCCCCGTGTGGAGGAGCCTGTCTTAACCACCGCCGGTACCGTCATGGATACCAAAGAGGGGATGAAGTTAGGTACGGTTACTTACATTGACAACCGGGGTGGCATCTTTGATGGCATCAAGGCGCTATTCAGTGTTGCACCCGGCACAACGGGTGGCCCTACCCCAGCTAACTTCCGCCCGATTAACATCGCCCGTTACGGCCCCGCTAACATGCAGAAGTCTCTGCGGGATCTAAGCTGGTTTTTACGCTACGTCACCTACGCGATCGTAGCTGGCGACCCCAATATCATTGCTGTCAACACTCGCGGTTTGCGGGAAATCATCGAGCGGGCTTGCTCTGGGGAAGCAACCATTGTGGCGTTGCAAGAAATGCGGTTTGCGGCTCTGGGTTACTTCCGTAAAGACGAGGAAGCTGCCACGATCGTTGGCCAGTATTTTGATGTTCTGCTCAACGAATTCAAGGCTCCCACCCCATCTGACAAGCTGCGTCAGCGGCCCTCTCCCGATCTTCAGGGCTTGCAGTTACCCCAAATCTACTTCAATGCCGCCGAGCGTCGTCCCAAGTATGCGATGAAGCCCGGCCTCTCTTCATCCGAGAAGAATGAAGTCGTGAAAGCGGCCTATCGTCAGGTGTTTGAGCGGGACATCACCCGTGCTTATTCCCTGGGAATTTCTGACCTGGAATCGAAGGTGAAGAATGGCGACATTTCGATGAAGGAATTCATCCGTCGTCTGGCCAAATCTCCCCTCTACCGCAAGAACTTCTACGAACCTTACATCAACAGCCGGGCTTTAGAACTGGCCTTCCGTCATATCCTCGGTCGGGGGCCTTCATCCCGGGAAGAAGTGCAAAAATACTTCTCGATCGTCTCCAGTGGTGGCCTGCCCGCTCTGGTAGATGCCCTGGTTGACTCTCGGGAATATGCCGATTACTTCGGTGAAGAAACCGTTCCTTACCTGCGGGGTCTGGGACAGGAAGCCCAAGAATGCCGTAACTGGGGACCGCAGCAAGACCTGTTTAAGTACAGCGCTCCCTTCCGCAAAATTCCCCAGTTCCTTACTACCTTTGCGGCCTACGATCGACCCCTGCCTGATCAGCACCCCTACGGTTCCGGGAATGATCCCCTGGAAATTCAGTTCGGTGCTATCTTCCCGAAAGAGAAGAAAAATCCCAGCGCCAGCCCTGCCCCCTTTGGTAAAGATACCCGCCGTATCCTGATCAACCGTGGTGCCGGCATCAACAACCAGCTGAGTAATCCGGCAGCCCGTGGCGTAGCTCCCGGTTCCCTAGGGCCCAAGGTATTTAAGCTAGATCAGATCCCCAGCTACACAGGTACCTTCGCGAAGAAGGGTGTCGGCACCAAAGGGATTAGCGTCAAATACTCTGAAAGTTCTACCCAGGCAGTAATTCGGGCGGCCTACTTCCAGGTGTTTGGTCGGGATGTCTATGAAGGCCAGCGGCTGAAAGTAGCAGAGATCAAACTGGAAAACGGTGAAATTACGGTACGGGAGTTTGTCCGGGAACTGGCCAAGTCCAATCTGTTCCGTAGCCTCTACTGGACTCCGCTCTATGTCACAAAGGCGATCGAATATATTCATCGTCGATTGCTGGGCCGTCCTACCTATGGTCGTCAGGAGATCAACAGGTACTTCGACATCGCTTCTAAGAAGGGATTTTATGCCGTCGTTGACGCGATCATCGATACCGTTGAATACAACGAAACCTTCGGGGAAGATACGGTTCCTTACGAACGCTACCTGACCCCAGCGGGTGTGTCTCTGCGGACTGTCCGGTTAGGCAGCATCGGTGACAAGGCAACCAAGATCGAGAAAGAAGAGACTCCCCGGTTTGTCGAGTTAGGTACCGTCAGCGAAGTGCGGACGATTCCCGATATTGAATTCCGGGTAAGTCAAGGGGTAAGCAAGAAGCGGGAACAAACCAAGATCTTCAAGCTCACCGGTCTGGAAGATAAAACAGCCCTCCAGGTGGTGATTGGTGCAGCCTACCGCCAGATCTTTGAACGAGATGTTGCTCCCTACGTGGCTCAGAACGAGTTCACCGCCCTGGAAAGCAAACTGGGTAACGGGGAAATTAACCTGAAGGAGTTTATTGAGGCGATTGGTACTTCCAGTCTGTACATCAAGGAATTCTATGCTCCCTACCCCAACACGAAAGTGATTGAGTTGGGAACCAAGCACTTCCTGGGTCGAGCTCCCTTAGACCAGCCGGAAATCCGCAAGTACAACCAGATCCTGGCAACCCAGGGGCTAAAAGGCTTCGTTGGAGCCCTGGTTAATAGTGCCGAGTATGCCCAGGCCTTTGGTGAAGATACCGTTCCTTACAACCGCTTCTTGACCCTGCCGGCGGCCAACTTCCCCAACAGTCAGACTCTCTATAACAAGCTGACCAAGCAGGATAAGGCTCTGGTAGTACCCAGCTTCGAGCCAGTTAAGTCTCGGATGGATTCGACCAAGCTGCCCCTGGCCAGTCTGGCGATCTCCAGTTTGGCTTCTGAAACCCGCAAGGTAGATGGCAGCAAGCCTCTGTTCGTGGAACTGGGTCGCTCCTTCAACAATGGCAGTGGTCAGTCCGTTGAGGTAGGGGTGGGAACCAGCCGACGGAAACCCGCCCGGATCTATCGGATGAACCCCGGTATGACCCAGGCTGAGACAGCCCTGGTGATCAATGCTATCTACGTTCAAGTGTTGGATGTCTTCAGTGGTCAGGTTCCTGCCGCCTTCCGACGCTCTGACCTGGAGAGCAAATTGCGGAATAGTGAAATCTCCGTGCGGGAGTTTGTCCGGGCTCTGGCCAGTTCAGACATCTACGTTCGTCGTTTCTACACTCCCTATCCCAACACCAAGGTGATCGAATTCCTGTTCCGGCACCTGTTAGGTCGGGCCCCTGCTACCCAGGCAGAAATCCGGCAGTACAATAAATTGCTGGCCGATGGTGGTTTGAGAGCAGCGGTTGAAGCGATCGTCGATAGCCCTGAGTATGCCCGTTACTTTGGGGAAGATGTGGTTCCTTACAAACGGTTCCCCACCCTTCCAGCAGGTAACTACCTGGGCAGCGTCAAGGCGGATTCTGACCTGGTGAAGCAGTCCTGGTCTACCCTGTCGCCCTCCTTCTTGACGGGCCGTTAATTTGACCAGCTCGTGAACTAAAAAACTCCTGCTCCTGCCTATGGTTGGGAGCAGGAGTTTTTTAATATCCGACAGGTCTGAAAGAACGATGACGGAAGCTTTCTATAGTTTTTTAACAAATATCCATATTTGCAAGCAACTTTGAATTCTTTTGCTAAATTGAATCATTCCAGATCAGAACGTTGGTCAGGGACTGCATCTTTAGATAGATAAAATATTGGTTCTGGGAAATAAATGCTTCCAATTAATTGATATCTTCTATACTTCTTGTGTCTTTCACCTTCCAATCGTCACAATATGTCTCAGGATGTCCGTCCCAGCCAGATTTTTCTGAACACATCCCTTGAGGGTGGCCCTGCTTCATCCTGGGGAGAATCTGTCAGTGAAGGGACAGAGTCAGGCAGTTTATTTGTCGAGTCTTATGCTGATCGACTGATGAATGAGCTGTTTGAAGATGTGGAACGGATGTTGGATGGGGTGGTCAAAGCCCCTGCTAAACCCCCCAGAACAGAACCCAAAGCGGTTGAGTTACCTGCTGGGCCGGCGGGCAGTTTGGTTCCTGTGACCCAGACCCTGGCTGCAACAGACTCCGCCCCGGCAGTGGCAGAATTACCAGTTTTATCAACCCCCGGCCCGGCGGCTCCCATCACCCCCGCAACCTCAATACCAGCCAAGCTTCCCAGTTCAACCTACGATCGCCTGTTGCTGGGCGTGGGTTGTATTTCTGTGATTGTTACTCTGGGACTATGGCTTCTGAGCCAGGAAACCAAACGGCCTCCCGCCCCTGTTCCCGTCGCCGTCCAAAACCAGGTTCCGACCAATCCGGCAGATGTCCGGTTCGTCGATTATTTGCAACAATCGCTCCAGAATCTGGCGCAGACAGCCCCATCCCAATCCTCTCAATCGGTGGCGATTGCTCCCAGTACCAGCCCATCCCCCAATTCCTCCCTACCCACCGTCGCCATTCCTGGTACTCCCGTGGTGCCCGGACGACCAACCGTTAACCGCCCCAATGCGGCAACCCCTGGCCGTTCTCCCAGTGGTTTAGAACGCATTTATGTACCGGTTTATCAGTTGCCACCGAACTTAAAGGCTTCTCGCCCCAATCTCTACCCAACTCAACCCAGGGTCGCTCCCCTACCGGGAGGAGCCAGTAGTTCACCGGCAGTGCGATCGCCAGTTCCTTTGTCCGTTCCCGGCGTAGCCCGAACCCTTGTGGGAGTTGTAGAACTGGGTGAAAATTCTGTGATTCTGGTAGAAATTAACGGGGTAGCTCAGCGCTTCCGTTTAGGTGAAAGTATCGGCTCCAGTGGCTGGACTTTAGTCGAAGTCGCCAAGACTCAGGCGATCATTCGGCGGAATGGGGAAGTTAAATCTGTCTTTATCGGTCAAAGTTTCTAGGATGCTATTGGGGTTAACTGTTAGCTTAAAAGAGTGACACGGGCTAACCTACCTGTAACTGACCGGAGTTCCTTATGGGAATATTTGACGATTTCAGCAAATTTCTGGAAGAGCGCCTGGATGAGTTTCTTCGCAACAACCCTCATCTGGAACTCCTCGTCCTGGAAGACAAGCTGCTGGAGCAGGAAGAATCAACCCTGCGGTTAATGACTGACCTGAAACAACAGGAAAAGCAATTACAAGATGAGATCCTGGGCATTGCCAGGGAAATTCAACTCTGGCACCTGCGGATTGAAAAAGCCAAGGCAGCCGGACGTTTAGACCTGGCAGAACCGGCCCAAAACCATGAAGCATCCCTATTGCGTCAGGGCAACCAGAGCTGGGGCCAGATGGAAGTTTTGAAGGAACGGATTAAACAAACCCAGGAATTGCAGCAAAAAATTCAGGTACGGCGGCAGGAAGTTCAAACTAAGGTTGCTGCCGCTCAGGCAGCTCGAGCTGCGGCCAAATCGACCAGCACAACAGAAACCACGATCGGCTGGAATCAGGCTCCTACCGAAGGGCGCAACGTCACATCTCTGGAACAGCAGTTTCGCCGTTGGGAAGCCGAAGAAGAATTAGAACAACTGAAGCGCAATCTGGGACGGTAACAGGGCAGAAGACAACGAAAGAGTTGCCATGAATTTTCCTGTCTATATCTGGATTGGCGGACTTCAACTGCATCCCCATGTTGTGTTTGAGGCGATCGGCTACAGTGTTGCCCTGAGATTGGCCTTAAAAAACTTTCAGCGGGATACGATCGAGCCGACCCAGCGCAGTTCTGTGATTGTCGGTGGTTTAGTTGGTGCCCTGGTGGGAGCCAAGGTTCTGGTCTTGCTGCAACACCTGGATCTGTTGGGGCAAAATCCGACCCAGTTTCTGCGGCTCCTTCTCCAGGGGAAAACGGTGGTAGGAGCTTTACTGGGAGCCCTGATCGGGGTAGAGCTGACAAAGCGGTTGATTGGGATAAAACAATCGACGGGCGATGCCTTTGTCTATCCCTTAATTTTGGGTACGGCGATCGGTCGGGTTGGCTGCTTTCTCACCGGCTTAGACGATCGTACCTATGGCCTGCCAACCTCTTTGCCCTGGGGTATCGATTTTGGCGATGGAATTTCCAGGCATCCGACTCAACTGTACGAAATTGGGTTTCTCCTGGGGCTGATGCTATTTCTGCGGTGGCGATCGCGGTATAACCTCCAGCAAGGGGACTTATTCAAGTTTTATCTGATTGCTTATCTGGGTTTTCGCCTGGTGGTTGACTGGATCAAACCAGATTTTCGTCCGGTCCTGGGTTTAAGCGCCATCCAGCTTGCCTGCCTGTCAGGAATCATCTACTACTACCGCAGCATTCCCGCATTGTTCCAGTTCCGCCGCATCAAAGCAGATTGACTGTTAACTTTGGAGCGGCCTGCGAAATGGGAGATATAGCACAAGTTCTGGAAACAAAAAATTTTACTGGAACAATTCTGAAACCTATCAGGTGAAATCTGGGTTGATGAAACCGATCGCCTAAAATCACACCATCAATTACCAGTTGCCCTGCGTTATGCCGACTCGTCCTTACCTTTTCTATGGTCTGACCAACAGCCTTTGCTCCCAATGTCTGGTCAAAGTAGAAGCCAAAATCATTTTTCAGGACAGTAAGGTTTATCTAGTCAAACATTGTCCCACTCATGGCCGGGAAGAAGTGCTGATTGCCGACGATATTGACTATTACAAACAGTGCCAGGAATTTATTAAACCGGGGGATATGCCCCGTAAATTTAATACCCCAATTAAATACGGTTGTCCCTACGATTGTGGCCTCTGCCCTGACCATGAGCAGCACAGCTGTTTAACCCTGGTTGAAGTCAGCGATCGCTGCAATTTGTCCTGCCCAATCTGTTATGCCGACTCTGGAACTGAGGAATTAAATCGAACCAATCAACCCCGCAAACATCGCAGACTGGACGAGATTGAAACCCTTTTAGACAATATCGTAGCCAATGAGGGAGAGCCGGATATTGTTCAGATCAGCGGAGGCGAACCAACGATTCATCCAGAGTTTTTTGAAATTTTGGATCTGGCTAAAAAGAAACCGATTAAACACCTGATGATCAATACTAATGGAATTAGAATTGCCAGGGATCGAGACTTTTGTGAGCGCCTCAGCCAGTACATGCCAGGGATTGAAGTTTACCTGCAATTTGATAGTTTCTCTGCCTCAGCTTTAGAAGAATTGCGGGGAGTGGATCTACGGAGAGTGAGAGAACAGGCCATCGCCCACCTGAATGAATTTAATATTTCAACCACCCTGGTCGTCACCCTGAAAAAGGGCTTAAATGACCATGAAATTGGCTCGATCATTGATTACGGATTGCAGCAAAAATGCGTCCGGGGTGTGACATTTCAGCCGATTCAAATTGCTGGAAGGCTGGAAAATTTTGATCCTAAACGCGATCGCTATACCTTAACTGAAGTTCGTCGGGCCATCCTGGAACAAAGCCCCCATTTCGCTGCTAAAGATATTTTGCCAGTACCCTGCCATCCTGACTGTTTGGCCATGGGCTATGCCCTCAAAGTTCAGGGCAAAATTATTCCCCTGACGGGTCTTTTGGATCCAACGGCCTTCTTAAACGTGATGCCCAATTCCGTCCTATACGAACAGAATGAGGAACTAAAAAAGAACATATTTCAGCTGTTTTCTACCAACCATTCTCCCGGTTCTGCCACTACAACCCTGAAACAATTACTCTGCTGTTTACCCTTAGTTCAGGTTCCCCAGGGATTGACTTACGAAAACATTTTCAGAGTCTTAATTGTGCAGTTTCTCGATCCCTTTAATTTCGATATTCGATCGGTGAAGCGTTCCTGTATTCATATCGCCCATCCCGATGGCCGGATCATTCCCTTCGATACCTACAATATTTTTTACCGGGAAGGCTTAAATAGTAATCAATCCCTGCCCCAGTTCCAGGCTCTCCCTCTATGACTGAAAGGAAAGAAGGTTTAGGTATTTTTCTGGGAATTTCCCTGCTGATAGCACTACATTTCCTGGGATTTCTGATCGTTCTATTTGGCGGCAGCGCGATCGGAGGAGCCCTTGTAGAGCAGCATCTGGGAGGCAGTGTGGTAGGTACCCCCTACGAAGGGTGGGGCATTGCCCTGTTCTACTTTGCGATTACAGGTGTCTCGGTTTACCAGCTCCTATATGTCATTCCCCTGGTTCTCTTGTTCAAGCGCCAGGGGAATCTGGGCATGATGAAAGGCATCATCATGGGGGCCAGTTTAACCGCTTTATTTACTGGCCCCTGTTTTGCGATCGGAGTGGCCAGCTTTTTAACCCGATAGGTTATCTGACCGAGAAGGCTTCGTTAAAGCGACGGGTTACCGGTTCAATCAGGAAGGTGAGAATCCGCTTCTGGCGAGTCACGATCTCGGCATTGGCCACCATCCCAGGGGTTAATTCCACGGGTTTTCCTCGCACCACGATCGCCTGCTTTTTCAGGCGAACCCGGGTGGGAAATACGGGCCCAATCTCCTGGCCCTGTTTATCCCGCTCAACCACGGCATTGGGACTAACCTGGAGAACCTCCCCATCTACAATGCCAAATTCTTGATAGGGGAAGGTAGCTAGCTTGACCTTAACCGGCATTCCTTCCCTAATAAAGCCAATATCCCGGTTTAACACCTTGACTTCCAGTAAAATATCTTCGCCCTTGGGCAAGATAGACAGCAGTTCTTCGCCCGACTGCACAGGGCCTTTGGTTGCCTTGACGTTGTAAACGGTGCCGTCAAAGGGAGACTCGATCGTTTCCCGTTGCCGTTGCTGTTTGGCGGAGGCCAATTGCCCCAGAACCGTGGTCAATTCTTCCTGCCGCTTGGCCAACTGGGTTAAGATTTCGCTCTGCCGCTGGGAGCTTAAACCAACGGCGGTACTGCGTGCCCCTTCAAACGCCTGGATTGATTGCCGAATGCGATCCTGTTGAGCATCAATTTCCTTTTCAATGCTGACCACTTTATCTTCAGCATCGGTGACCCGGTCTTTGGCCTCAATGTAATCGAGGCGAGGAACAACACTGCCTGCTACCAGACCGCGCAGGCTGCGTTCTCGCTCCTGGGCATTCTGCAGATTGGTTCTGGCGTTAATCAGATTTTCTTGCAGGCGCGACAGTCTCACCCGGGCCTCGTCAGCGGTAGCACTCTGACGATTTGCTTCAGCAACGGCCGTAGACTGCTTGGTATCAAACTCCCGCAACCGGGCCTCTAATAGTTGATCCTGTAACACCCCACCCGTACTGCGCTTACCCTCACTCTCAGCCCTGAGACGGGCGATGTCTTCCCGAATCAACTTGGCTGATTTCTCCAGCCGATCGACATCTGTCTGCGGCAACCCCGGATCCATGGCCACCAGCACTTCTCCCTTGCGGATCGTCTGCCCTTCCTTGACTTGAATTTGCTGAATCGTGCCTGGGCTGAGAGCCCGTACCGGACGAACCTGGGTCGAAGGAATCAACTCTCCCTGGGCAACGGCCACTTCATCAACTTTGCTGAAGTAGGCCCAGGTAATGGTGCCAAAGACCAGCAAACTGATCCCACCGGCCAAAAGGCGGGTGTAGAAGGGCGGCAACTCTTGAACGGCTTTCCCCAGTTCGTAGGAAAGAGATTCCTCTGGGTGCGCCAGTTGTTGTTTGACCTGACGGGACTGAGCCGGATTGGCCGAAATGGATACTCGCATAGGGGATTAGCGTGACAGTTCAGAATAAAACAGAACCAGAGGAAAGAAACTCGAGAGCAATAGCTTAACTTCTATCGGGCGACTATTCTGTAATAACGCAGGGTCAGTTCTAAGATTCCTGATTCCCACCAGATTTTTACCTCTCATCACAAAACCGTAATGTTTTGTAATAAGCCTTTAGTTAGCGGTCAGCACCTCTGACTAACACTATGATAATGGCCATAACCGCTACTCCTGCCGACCTTTCTAACTGCCGTGTTTCACCTGCTCAAACCCCTGGTTCAAACCCTCCAACCTTTCTTAGTACCGCTTTGCTTTCTCTCTGCCTGGGCCCTCGTCGTTTTAGTCCTGTGGAGCCTCTGGAGCGCCACCCGCGACACCGTGAAACAAACCCAACGGATGCATCAAATTCCCTGTGCCGATTGCCAGTTTTTTACCAGTGATTACCACCTCAAATGCACAGTACATCCCTCAACGGCTCTGACAGAAGATGCGATCGACTGCATGGATTTTGAAGCCCGCAAAACAGCGTATACTTCGACTCAAAATCGAGTTTATCGCTAACCCATGCTGATTCAAAAGCTGAATAACTGTCCGGAGTTTACTGCCGGGGATGGTACCCTGCTGCGGGAATTACTGCACCCAGACAAACAACCGATCGACCTGCGTTACAGTCTGGCTCAGGCGATCGTCGCTCCCGGACAAACCTCTCTGGCCCATTCCCTCACGACCTCCGAAGTCTATTACATCTTGAGCGGAGAGGGAGAAATGCATATCGAAGCAGAGATGCAGCGGGTTGAACCAGGGGATGCCATCTACATTCCACCAAAAGCCAGACAGTTTATTCATAACCCGGGTGACACGCCCCTGGTCTTTGTCTGTATCGTTGACCCGGCCTGGCGAAAGGAAGACGAAACAATTTACGGCGAATCAACTCCTGGCCAGGGGTAGAAAGGGCCATCCCATATTTTCTCAAAGAATAATAATTGAGCCGTCAATCTCAGCGTTGCTCTGTCAGAAGTCCCCCCCAAATGAGACAGAGGGCTGGCGCAAGGATGTCTTGCTACCAGCCCTCCGTTGGCTGAAATAGGATGGCTGCAGTACAGTTCAACCTATTGAATAACCTGCCCCTGACAGTTTTAGCCGGACTTAATCCGGGTTGCCATCGGGAAATCGGTTATTCGGAATTTGCTCGGCTTCCGGGCAATCTTCCGATACCGCCGGTTCGACATTCCCTTTGGGCACCGAAGCTAACTTCTGGGTCACCGCTCCAATGCTTTCTAGTCTTACCATTTCTTCCCAGGAGCAGGTTTCATCTTCTTCTTCGGTTTCGTACCGCAGGGTCACTAAATCCCCTTCAATATCTAAAATTCGGGCCCGCTCGATCCAGCGTTGTTGATCCCGCAAGAAGATCCAGACTTCACGACCGTCACAGCACAGTTGATAGATCTTGCGGTGTAGCATGGTTGCTTCTCCTGAGCAATGGGTTCTAACAAACTTCGACTCACACCTCCCCCAGGGAGGTCTGCACTATAGCCCTGAGCCAGGGCCAATACTTTCTGCGTAGGAACAATGCCAACCTGCTTAAAGTAGGTCATCACAGCTTCCCACCTGAGAAAGAACAAACACCTGTGAAACAGGCAAAAGCGCTGACTTAAGCTGAAGCGAAAAAGCAGCAATAGTACGAATGGGTTTAAACAGGGTGCCAGGTTGCCTTTGCAAAGATGTTTCGATTTGAATCATTATTCGGGAAAGGCGATCAAGTGCAAAAATTCCTTCCGGAGGGGTACGAAGAGCGGCTTCAGTAAAGGAACAGCAGGAGGGGAAATCGGCACAGGCAATCGTGAACCGCAGGGAGTTGGGAACTGTCTACAAATTCAGCCATCGTGCCAGACATTCTCTCTAGATAGGGACTTGAAATGGACTGGGCTAACTTACATTCTTAAGTATCGGATTGTACTAACTATTCTAGCGGTTGTTAACCCCAGTTAGTCTCTTAATTATCAACCTTATTTGAATGCACCCCCAGTCTTGAAACCTGGGGACTGCAAAACAGCTGATCGTCAGGATGGCACTCAACCCCAGCTCATTGTTCGACAGTAACAATTTGCACCGGGCTCCCCATCGGCAATGAAGCAAGGTCGTACCGCTTCAGAGACAACGGTCAACGGGGAAAGACAGCCTGCTATTCTCAATAAAACTCTTCTGTTCAGTCCTACCTCACTCAATTAGCATGGGCATTGCGATCGATTTTGGTACCAGTAACACAGTGATTGCCCGCTGGAACCGGGCCACTCAGCAACCAGAAACCCTGACCCTCCCAGGTTTAAGTTACCGCTCCAGTCAGAATCCGCCCCTGATTCCCAGTCTGCTCTATGTTGAGAATGCCGCAACGGCTACCGTTGTGCTTGGGCAGCAAGTACGGGAGCGATCGCTGGATCTGGGCACCGATCCCCGGTTTTTTCGCAACTTCAAACGCGGTATTGGCGCACCAGTACAGGGATTTCTCCCAGAATTAGACGGCCAGGTTCTCAGCTTTGAACAGGTGGGACAGTGGTTTTTAAGCCAGTTGATCCAGCAGTTGAAAACTGTGGAACCGGAAGCGGGGCAATCCCTCACCTTTACCGTCCCAGTCGATAGCTTTGAAACTTACCGACTCTGGTTGGGGAAAGTCTGTCAATCTCTGCAGGTAGAACAGGTGAGAATGCTGGATGAACCAACGGCAGCCGCTCTGGGCTATGGGTTGGGCGATCGGGATACCCTCCTGGTGATCGATTTTGGCGGTGGCACTCTGGATCTCTCCCTGGTCAAGTTAGATCAGCGAACCTCCCAAACCAAGCCCGTGGGATTTGTTCTCAAATGGGGTCAAAAGTCCTTCGCGGAGCAGTCTGGCCAGCAACCCAAAACCGCCCGAGTGCTGGCAAAAGCGGGGCAAAACCTGGGAGGGGCAGACATCGATAACTGGTTGCTGGATCATTTTGCTGCCACCCAGGAGTTAGCCATCACCCCCCTGACCCTGCGGTTAGCCGAACGCCTGAAAATTCAATTATCCCTGCAAACGGAGGCAGAGGAAGTCTATTTCAATGATGAGACCTTCGAGAGTTATGAGCTGCGGTTGACCCGATCGCAGTTAGAGGAAATTCTGAAAGGCCATGATTTCTTTACTCGCCTCGATAACTGCATGGCTCAGGTACTGCAACAAGCCCGCCGTCAGGGCCTGGAGACTGCTGATATTGATGCCGTACTGCTGGTAGGAGGAACAGCCCAGATTCCGGCGGTTCAGGCCTGGGTACAGCAGTATTTTGGCGCTGAAAAAATCCGTTATGAAAAGCCCTTTGAGGCGATCGCCCAGGGAGCTTTACAGTTGAGCCAGGGGGTAGAGCTAAAGGATTTTCTTTACCACAGCTACGGCATCCGTTACTGGGATCGGCGCAACAACTGCCACAACTGGCATCCCCTGATCAAAACCGGTCAACCCTATCCGATGAGCGAGCCGGTGGAACTGGTTCTGGGAGCTTCCGTAGACAACCAGCCCAGTATCGAACTGATTGTGGGGGAACTGGGCGGCAATACGGCCCAGACAGAAGTTTACTTTGATGGCGATCGACTGGTCACCCGCCGCTTAGATTCAACTCAAATGCAGGTGCAACCCCTGAACGATCGGGAAGGAGGGCGAAGCATTGCCCGACTTGATCCCCCCGGGTTTCCCGGCAGCGATCGGATCAAGATTTTGTTTCGGGTTGATGAGCAACGATTTCTGCGAATTACGGTAGAAGATCTGCTCGCCTTACAAACCCTGGTGGATGATCAACCGGTGGTGCAACTGAGCTAACCGGCAGGGGAAGAAAATAAGCAACCCCGTTTTTTCAAAAAAACTGAAAAAGGGCTTGATGTTATGAACATACCCCTGCTATAGTTGAAAACGTTGCAAAAACAAAGCGGGTCGCTAGCTCAGCGGTAGAGCATTCGGCTTTTAACCGACTGGTCTCGGGTTCGAATCCCGGGCGACCCATTTTAAGGGAATACCAAGTTAGAGGGAGTAAATGCTTATAGCGTTTACTCCTTTTTTCATGCCGAACCTTAGTCAGGGCTCATTCGTCTGAATCAGGACTGTCAATCAAAACGGTTACTGCCGCCACCGCCATTAACATCTCGTCGTTTTTGTCGTTCAGAGCGGCGATCGCCCTTCCCTGGACAACCATCCCCCCAGCTTCAACGCGCAGGGACTTACGCCCAAAGGGCAGCACCGCCAGCACTTCTTCTGGGCGCACCTGCTCTGGATAGGGAACGGCCACCTGGACCTCTACAATCATTTGGTCTGGGTTGGTCAAACCGGCCACTTCCCAAACTCCCGGCAGGGCATTGTGGGCGATCGCATTTCTCACAGCTCTGGCGGCAGCCACCGTTGGCTCCTGACCATGCTGGTCAATTCCCATCCCCATCTCAATAATCAACCGCTTATAAGCCATACGGGTGGACATTTTCCTCTAAAGAACAGCGAACCCTGGAAAAGACTTAATACGTTTCAGAAATACAATAAGTAAATTAAATAGTAATTTTTGCTCATTAATCTACTTAAACTCTGGGATTTCCCGCACTCTGGTGAGAAAAGTATCTTAAGATTATCCTAAGAATCAATCTTGTCTATTACTCGCGACCATCAATACCAGGAGGACTGTCTATGGCGCTCGTACCTATGCGGCTATTGCTCGACCACGCCGCTGAGAACGGTTACGGCATCCCCGCTTTCAACGTCAACAACATGGAGCAGATCCAGGCGATCATGAAGGCTGCCCATGAAACTGATAGCCCCGTCATCCTGCAAGCGTCTCGTGGTGCCCGCTCCTACGCTGGGGAAGGATTCCTCCGTCACCTGATTCTGGCTGCTGTTGAAACCTATCCCGATATTCCTATCGCGATGCACCAGGACCACGGTAATAGCCCTGCTACCTGCTATTCCGCTATGAAGCATGGTTTTACCAGCGTCATGATGGATGGTTCTCTGGAAGCAGACGCTAAGACTCCTTCGAGCTACGAGTACAACGTTCGCGTTACCAAAGAAGTAGTAGATGTGGCCCACTCGATCGGAGTGAGCGTGGAAGGTGAACTGGGTTGCCTGGGTTCTCTGGAAACCGGTAAAGGCGACAAGGAAGATGGTCACGGGTTTGAGGGCACCCTCTCCCATGATCAGCTTCTGACCGACCCCGACGAGGCTGTAGACTTCGTTGAGCAAACCGGGGTAGATGCTCTGGCCGTTGCCATCGGTACCAGCCACGGTGCTTACAAGTTCACCCGCAAGCCTACCGGCGAAATCCTGGCAATCAGCCGGATTGAAGAAATTCACCGCCGTCTGCCCAACACTCACCTGGTCATGCATGGTTCCTCTTCCGTACCTGAAGAGTACCTGGAACTGATCAACAAGTACGGTGGCAGCATTCCCGAAACCTATGGTGTACCCGTAGAAGAAATTCAGAAAGGGATCAAGAGCGGGGTTCGTAAGATTAACATCGACACCGACTGCCGTCTGGCTATCACTGCTGCTGTTCGGGAAGCTCTGGCTTCTAAGGGTTCTGAGTTTGATCCTCGCTTCTTCCTGAAGCCTTCTATCAAGTACATGCAGAAGGTCTGTGCCGATCGCTATCAGCAGTTCGGTACCGCTGGTAACGCCAGCAAGATCAAGGCTGTTACGCTGGATGAGTTTGCAGCTAAGTACGCGAAGGGCGAACTGTCTCAAACCACCAAGAAAACTGTTGTGGTCTAATTTCTAGACCTAACTGATCTAAAAAGCCGGGTAGCTTCAAGCTGCCCGGCTTTTTAAGCTTTCCAGCCATCAAGAGCGTTCTGGCGAACCTAAGAGCAGTAGGATAGATGAGCATCGCAGGGCCATAGGTGCAAGGAATCTTGTACTATCAGTCCTGCACCCTCTGACTTTTACTCCTTCGATCGTCCATGGCAAAAGTTTTTGATCGCATCACCCCCGAACTGCAAGAATTGATTGCAGCTCAACATCTATTTTTTGTAGCCAGTGCCCCTCTGGCTACGGATGGGCATATTAATCTCTCCCCTAAAGGCCTCGATAGCTTTCGTATCCTATCGCCAACCAGGGTGGCCTACCGCGATTTAACCGGAAGCGGCAACGAGACGAGCGCCCATCTGCTAGAAAATGGCCGCATTACCTTCATGTTTTGTACCTTCCAGGAACCTCCCTGCATCCTGCGTCTGTACGGCAGGGGAGAAGTTATTACTCCAGACAAGGCAACTTGGAAGGAGTTGTTCCCCCTGTTCCCGGATCTACCAGGAACACGGCATATCATTACGGCCACGATTCACCGCGTTCAAACTTCCTGCGGCTTAGGCGTTCCTCTCTATACCTATCGGTCAAACCGTCAGGCTTTAGTGGAATGGGCCACAAAAAAGGGAACCCAGGGAATACAGGACTACTGGAAACAGAAAAATCAACTCAGTATTGATGGTCTACCAACTCCACAGTTGGAAAAACCCACCTCAGAAGTTACGGGATCTTGAAGCCGTAAGGGAGTTAGAACCGTCAGATACGGTCGCTGTATCGGCAGTTTGCTCTTTGCTAAAGCTAACTTCCTCTACCGTACCAGGAGCCCCCAGGGGTTTGGGTTGGCCGTCATTAAAGCTAACCATCACTCCACCGGCATTACCAGCCCGCAGATTGACCTCCTTATCAGCTGTCCAGATGCGCTGGGTTCCTTCCGGGAGAACTCCCTCAAACTCAGGCTTACCATCTACTTCTACCCGAATCCAGGACTGAGCCGTTAGGCTCATGCCAACCCTGATAGCTTTTTGCGGAGAAGCGGGCAGAGGTTCGGAGGGGTTGACGGTAGACTTAACCGACGTTGAGCTGGAACTGGTAGGAAGAGGAGGCTGAGCCGTATCCACCAAGCCCACCATTTGGGGCGAAGTGGATCGATTCAAAATGTAGGAAAGACCACTAACTGCACCAATTACCAGCGCCATATAGAGCAGATAAAGATGCAGAGGCCGCAATTGGGCCTGAAACCCACTGCTCCATAAAGGATTTGGCGAACGCACAGGAGTGTGGGTAGGGAAGGCGCTGGCAAACTCAAATCCGTCTATTCCGATCGCGTCAGCATAGCGGCGAAGAAACCCCTGGATATACACAGGCTCAGGAAGTTGGTCTAAATCCCCAGTTTCGATCGCAGTTAAAACCCGTCGCGGGATCATGGTCTTCGCAGCCACCTCTTCTAAGGTTAAGCGCTGCTTTTGCCGGAACTGATGTAAGTGGTAGCCTAACTCTGCCAGTTTTTCTGCCTGATCTCGATTCATTTGAAGGACTTGGTTATTCATCGGCTATACTCTCCTCACCTTCCACTGGCACCCCTACTGATGGTAGGGCAATTTGTGCTTTCAAGAAACTGATTTCGGAATCTTTCAACAAACGGTAACGCCCCTCAGGTAAGAATGGGGCTTGCGACGATTTCAGGCTAATCGGACCGATCGCGAGACGGTGGAGATAGATCACCGGGTAACCTAACAGAGAAGCAACTCGCCGGATTTGACGATTTCTACCTTCTCGCAGAACAATCTTTAAACAGGTATTTCCATGGGAGTTATGTTTCACCACAGTGACCTGGGCTGGCAGCGTGAGCTTACCTTCCAGCAAAACCCCCTGCCGCCATCGATTCAATGTAGCATCTGTTGGAGAACCCTCAACCCACACTTCGTAGGTTTTAGGGATGTGATGACGGGGATGAGTTAGAAAAAATGTTAACTCACCATCGTTCGTCAAAAGCAGTGCACCCGTCGATTCAGCATCTAAACGGCCAACTGGATGGATGCCAGAACCAGATCGCAGATCGGACGACAATAAACTCAGTACCGTAGGCCGCCCCTGGGGATCGACACAGGAAGAAACCACACCCGCCGGTTTATTCAGCAGTAGATAGATCAGAGGAGGGCGGGTTTCCCGATGAATCGCCTTACCATCTACTTCGATCAGATCGAGATCGGGGTTTGCTTTTTGCCCAAGCTGAACAACAGAACCGTTAAGTCGGACACGACCTGCCAGGATCATTTGTTCGGCTTGACGACGAGAAGCAATTCCCCACTGCGAAATAATTTTCTGCACTCGTTCGTCCATCAGACGATTGACTGACCTTGTACGGAATAAAAACCCAGGTTGGATAGCTCCCAAGTCAGACTTGCTAAGAAGTTTGCATACCCACAACTGACACCAGTTAACCCTGACCAGCCTAAAGTGAGTGGTCAGGCCTATAGAAATAGTACACTAAGAAACGTTAAGGGGAATAGCCTTTTACGATTGTTCGGGAGGTTGCCAGGGGAGAAAGATTTGCACCCAGGCTCCATGGTAGATAGGGTGATTACCAGCCTGCACAATGCCCTGATGGGCTTCTACAATCTGCCGCACGATCGCTAATCCAAGGCCGCTTCCACTACTGGTAGGCAGGGAAGATTGGCTGGATCCTGGCCCTTCACTTACCAGGGAGGGAGTGGCGAACCTGGCATCTCCATCGGTGCTGGACCAGCCGCGGGAAGGACGAGTGCGGGAAGGATCTACCCGATAAAAGCGGTCAAATATATAGGGCAGCGCCGATTCAGGGAACCCTGGCCCCGAATCAATCACTTCAATATGAATTTCCTGACTGGCGGCGGTTCGTTCAGGAGGCGACAGAGACACTTGAACCCAAATCTTTTGATTAACCGGACTGTACTTAATACTGTTATCCAGTAAATTCAAGAATACCCGATGCAAGCGGGACTCATCGGCGTACAGTAGCACCTGGTCAGGTCCGGCATAATCCAGAGTGAGAGCTTTACGGTGAGCCAACGGTTCCAGGCTACCCCAGGCAGAATCAATTAAGCCGACCAAATCAAGGGTTTTGCGAGACAGGGCAGCGGTGGGCATGGCCTCCAGGTGGCTCAAATCGAGCAAATCCTGCACCAGGCTACTGAGACGAATTGTTTCATTTAGGAGCCGATCGACCCAGTCTCGCAGGGGCGACTCTAATCGGAGTTGCAGGGTTTCAGCCACCAGGCGAATCGAGGTCAGGGGGGTTTTTAATTCATGGGCAACATCGGAAATCCAGCGATCGCGCTGTTGGGTCAAAAGCGACACTTCCTGGCGATTTTCCAGAAACACCCCAACGCTGCCATCGGTGAGGGGCAAGCCGTAGGCCCGTAACGCCAAAGACTGTTGCTGAAACAACCGGGAGGGATCATCGGATACCGGGTGAAAGTCCCATTCACATTGACTGGTGACCTGGGTACTACGCGTTTGTTCTATCAGGTCATCTAACTCGTAGGAACGGACCAACTCCAGTAACAACCTTGCCTGATGGTTGTTCTCAATTCCCAGCAACTGACAGGCCAGGGGATTAGACCAGAGAAGCTGATTATCTTCATCAATATATAAAAATCCGATCGGAGCAGCCTGCAATAATTGCTTCCAGCGTTCCAACTCAGCCGTTAAATTTCCCTGGTTCTGAGCATAGGCAGCGACTAATCGGATCAGTTTATTGGCTGTCAGAGGCAGCCCCAGTTCTAAGGGTTCCGGAGAAAAATAACGAGTCAACCGGCGCAGGCGTACCTGCAGACGAACATGAAACCAGGCCCAGACAGATAACCCAACTAATAGGCCAAGGAAAAACCAAAAAATTTCCACATTATCTAGCGGCGCTCCCTCCGCTGCAAAAATCACCCGGGCTCGATAGATCTCCAGCCAAAATTAGCTACTCTGACAGAACGGAGGAAGTTATCAGGCTATTCGAGGGACATTGGCCTTAACCAAACCGATAACCAAACCCTCGCACAGTAACCAGATACTCTGGATTACTGGGGTCTAACTCTAACTTTTCCCGCAGCCAGCGAATATGCACATCTACAGTCTTGCTGTCTCCAATAAAATCTGGCCCCCAGATTCTTTCCAGCAGTTGCTCTCGCGACCAGACCCGGCGAGGATAGCTCATAAAGAGTTCTAGAATTTTGAACTCTTTAGGAGAAAAATTAATCTCTTCCCCCCGAACCATAACCCGGCACTCTTGGGGAAATAGAACGATATCTTGAAACTTGAGGGAGGGTTGCTCTGGCTCTAATTGAAACTGATGGTAACGGCGCAGCAGAGCCCGACAACGGGCAACCAGTTCCCGCATACCAAAGGGCTTGGTTAAATAATCATCAGCCCCTACTTCTAGACCAACAACCCGATCAGTCTCACTCCCCTTAGCGCTAACCATGAGAATGGGAACACTGTTACCTTCCCGCCGAATTAAGCGACAGAGATCTAAGCCATTGATGTAGGGCAGCATCAGATCGAGGATCACCAGATCAAAGGGTGCAGCCTTCCCAGAACGACTACCCAGTACGACGCCTTCCGCACCGCTGGTGGCATCTCCTATCATCTGTTGCAGTAGATCTAAGGCCAATCTGCCATTTTCTACGGTTACAACCTCGTACCCTTCATCGGTCAGCGCCAGGGCGATCGTTTCAGAGATGAGAGCTTCATCTTCAACAACTAAAATGCGTCCAGCCTTCAGACCGGGCTGATGCTTCAGTGGTTCGGACGTTAGGGTGAACGGCATAGTATAGTTGAGTCCTACTTTATCCTGGCTGATTTTACCACCTTTAACTCTTTCAGTAAGCGTTGATACTGAAAGCAACCAAACTAATCTTGTACCAGCTAAGTCAATTTCAGCCAGTCCAAATTGTAAAAGCTGATATAAACCAATAGCCAGGATTATAAATCAATCCCTCTACCAATTTCATCGGTAATGGCAGGTCGGAAAACCCCTGGGGAAACAAGCCGCTATGGCAGCACTTTCCAATTTTGAATTCGCCATTTGCCATCCTGGCGCACCAAACTATATTCGACTCGCAGATCAGCATCGGTTTTGGAATTTTTCAGGGTTCCCCCTTCGTAATACTCCGTAGATTCTGTCACATCGGCCAGAACCTTAGCCTGGTCGGGATTCGCTTTATCAGCTTCCAGGGAAACTACTTTCACTTGATGCTGATACTGCTTATACCAGTTACCCCGTCGGGCATCTTCGGCAGCGTTGCGCCATTCCGATAGTTTCGGTTCAGCCAGAATTTGCTCCAGGGGCTCAAGTTTGTGGCCTTCTCCCATAGCAGCCGCCTTGGCAGTCAACCAGGATTGCACGACCTGCTGAGCCGAAGCATTGGTCAGGGGAGCATTGGGATCGGGGCTGGGACTGGCGGTGGGTAACTCAACCAGAGGCCGATCGAGCTGAATGTTAGGTTGTTCTACCTGCAGCGTTGGTTTACTGGAGGTTTCCCAGGTTCTAAACAACCAGGCCACTAAAAAGCCCAAAGCTACCATTCCACCAAACAGGACAGCCGGCAAGAGAAACTTGCGAACCCCCGACTCCTTCGGACGGGCGGGACGAGGACGGGCTTGTTCCGGTTCCCGTCGCCGAGATGGGGCCGGAGTAGCAACCGCAGTGCGGCTTTCCCGAACCCGCTCAGTCCCACCCGGACGATCGCCGCCACTGCGATTAGGGGTCGGTCGAGCATTGGAGCCAATTTGAACGACCCGTTCTGCTGCAGGCAGAGGGGTTTCTCCATTAGTTGCCCGATCACCAGCCAGCATCGCTGTAGCCGAGCGAGAACCGGCCTGGGCCCGAGCAATTTCAATCAGGGAATTGTCAACGGAACGGTCATTGGAACCACGCTCAGAAAACGACCGGGGAGCAAAATTAGCCGTTGCGACCTTAGATCCGCTACTGGAAGTGGCCATCCCGACAGGGCGATCGAGGGACCACTCATCCCGCGCCTCATTGTCACTGGGCAACTCTTCCAGGTATTCCTGCACCTGCAGATCAGCGAAATATTCTTTTAAGGAAACCCGCTGCTGCGCCAGATCCCGGAAGTGGGGAAACACTTCGTCCTGGAGCCAGCGCTCGGCATAGAGACACAGACCGGGGAGCAGGTCGGGGGAACCCTGGGAATGTTCACGAATGAAGGCGATCGGCCCATACTCTTGACTCAGTTCCAAGGCCCGACTGGCTTCTTCGGTTTGCCCCAGGAGCAGGGCACAGACCGATTGTTCTAAATGAACATCCTGCCGGTTGCTCAACCGTAACAGGAGCAATTTAGCCCGTCGGATCAGCGCCGGTTGACATTCGGAAAAACCCCGGGCCAGCAACGCATAAACCGCCAGGTAAGTAGCCACAGCGGAAGGGCGATGGGCCTCCTGCTCAAACAAAACCTGTTGTTCGGCGGCGGTCAGATAGCTCCGTAGCTGCTGGATAAACCGGAGAAAATCATCGATATTCAGACCCGACTGATCGTTCTCGCTGCCATCGATACCGCCCCGCTCTTGCAGCATATCCTGCAACAGCTGCATGCCCTGATAACGCTCATTGGTTCGGTCTTCTGACAGGGCCAACAGTTCTAAAATTCGGTAGGGACGAAGTTTGTAGAGATCAGTCTGAATCTCACCCCGCACTCCGGCAAATAGACCTTCCCGCAGAAGTAACTGCTGCCCAGTTTCGAGAGCTTCCGCCGCATTTTCATACTGCCCCTGTTGCCACTGTTCTCGCCCCAGTTCCAGACAGGCCAGAGCTACGGTCAAGACAATATCTGACAGAACGATCGCCGGATCGCCATACTGACCATTTTTAAGGCTGGCGCTACCCCCGGTCAGGAAAGGGCGACCCAAACGTAAAACTAATTCGTACTCACCCAGATCTTGCAGAATCAACAGAGCACCCACAAACTGGTGATCTTGAATGTCTAAGCTGGGAGTATGGAGATCGCCACCAGGCTCCGTAACGGTCGATTGCCCCAGGGGACGATCGGCTCCCACCAGGGCAGCTATCTCTGGTTCGGGGGGTAAATCGTAGGTTTTGGCCAGAAACCCACTGTCGTAGGTTTGCCGCTGCTCCTGACTGGAAAGCACAGCGTAGGCTTCATCCAACAGAGTTTTACGGGAAGCAATGGCAGTTTCTGAATACTCACGGCGAGGCAGTTGCAAGGTGCGGTCGCGGTAGGCCTGTCGGAGTTGTTCAGCAGTCGCCTGGATTGGCAACCCTAAGATCCGGTAGTAGTCGAGCGGAATACGCACAGTATACTTCCCCAGCGGTAAGCAGTAAGGTTAAGCTATGGTAACGGATGCGTTGGCACCTTTAAAGTGTCACCATCATACTCTGTAGATATCAGAGTGGAAGTTTAACCTCAGGATAAGCAAAAATTTCCAGTCGGCAACATTAATTCTTAAAAGTTTTGCAGGTCTGATATAGGACAGGTCAATGGTTCAAGAAAGAGCACTCCCGGCATTTCAAACGGCTACGGCTACGGTTACTAAGGCAGAAGGGCTACGGCTTTACGAAGATATGGTGCTTGGCCGCTTCTTCGAAGACAAGTGTGCCGAAATGTACTACCGGGGGAAAATGTTTGGCTTTGTCCACCTCTATAACGGACAGGAAGCAGTTTCCACTGGCGTTATTCAGTCGATGCGACCCGGTGAAGACTATGTTTGCAGCACCTATCGAGACCATGTTCACGCCCTCAGCGCCGGGGTGCCAGCCCGCGAGGTGATGGCCGAGCTGTTTGGCAAAGAGACGGGCTGTAGCAAGGGACGCGGTGGATCAATGCACCTGTTTTCCGCCGAACACCGTCTGCTGGGCGGCTATGCCTTTATTGGAGAAGGTATCCCGGTTGCCACGGGAGCCGCTTTCCAGTCGAAATACCGGCGGGAAGTTATGGGTGATGCCAGTGCAGATCAGGTCACGGCGGCTTTCTTTGGAGATGGAACAACCAATAACGGGCAATTTTTTGAATGCCTGAATATGGCAGCCCTCTGGAAACTGCCGATTCTATTTGTGGTGGAAAACAATAAGTGGGCGATCGGGATGGCCCACGAACGGGCAACCTCCCAGCCAGAAATTTACAAAAAGGCCAGTGTATTTGGTATGCCTGGTTACGAAGTTGATGGCATGGATGTGTTGGCCGTTAGAGCCGTAGCCCAGGAAGCCGTAGCCCGGGCCCGGGCTGGGGAAGGGCCAACCCTGATTGAATGTCTCACCTATCGGTTCCGGGGGCACTCTCTGGCAGATCCAGATGAGTTGCGTTCCAAAACTGAAAAAGAAGCCTGGTTGGCTCGTGATCCCCTGAAAAAACTGGCCGCTTACCTGGTAGAGCAAAACCTGGCAACTCAAGCCGAATTGAAAGAGATTGAGAAGAAAATTCAGGCCGTTGTCGAAGATGCTGTGGCCTTTGCCCTGGAGAGCCCGGAACCCAGCGCTCAGGATCTCTACAAATATATCTTTGCTGAAGACTAGTCTGCGCCGGAACCACCACCATTCGTTACTACTGCAAATCTCTCAAGTCAAACCGGGCAGAATTTTTTCTGCCCGGTTTTGGTTGGAAATTAGAGTTTTTTTGCGCCCCCAAGGAACTCCCGAATATATTGATTTACCAGTTCTGGGCGTTCTTGCTGCACCCAATGGCTGCAATCGGGGATGTATTGAATCCGCAAATCTCGCACGTACTGCTCCGTTCCGCAGGTCAGTTCCTTACCCAGAAACCAATCCTGCTCGGCCCAAATCATTAAAGTCGGCACCTCCAGTAATCCCCAGGATCGCTCCGTCATCCCCTGGTGCAGCACATTACGGTAATAGTTCAGCGCCGCTGTTAAAGCACCAGGCCGGGCCGCCGCATTCTTATACGCTTCTATATCCTCCGGCGAAAAGGCTTGTGAATTCCCTGCGATCCCAGTAAAGAATTTCTCTAGAAGCTGATAGTCTCCCAGTTGAATCAGCAGTTCGGGTAAGACCGGAATCTGAAAGAAGAAAATGTAGGAGCTACGCAGCAGTTGTTGTGGCATCAGTAATCCCTGGGCAAATCTGGCGGGATGGGGCAGGTTCAGAATCACCAGTTTTTCTAGCAGGTCGGGGTGCTGGTAGGCAAAATTCCAGGCGATCGCGCCACCCCAATCGTGCCCTACCAGAACACACTTCTCGTAACCTAACCCGGTAATCACCCCTTGAATATCACGGACAAACTCAGCCATCACGTAAGCTCCGGGATCTGCCGGCTTATCACTCTCGTTGTAGCCCCGCAGATCCAGAGCTACAACCTTGTGATCCCTGGCAAATTCGGGAATTTGTTTGCGCCAGGAGTACCAGAATTCTGGAAAACCATGGAGAAATAGCAGCAAAGGCCCTTCTCCCTGGGTGACATAGTGCAACTGCACCCCATTGGTGTGAATCGAGGCATGAGTCCAGGGAACAGTATCCATTGGTGTGAAGAAAGATAACAGAAGGGCAAGCAGGCAGCAGTCGAGGGGAACAGATGACATAGGAGCAGCGTCGATCAACCTACAAGGTTGCCCCAGGTGAGAGACTGCTCCCTCTCTTTCAATATTCTGAATAATTCGTCAAAATCGTTCCATCTCAGGAGCTAATTTCATGATTGCCTGGAAACGTTACCCGATCGCCCTTATGGGTCTGGCTGTTCTCAGCAACGGAATCTGGATTGCCAGTGCCGAGGCCAAACCGGGAAATGGCAAAAAAGGTACTCCTCCTGCAACACTGGTAGTCCCACCGGCCCGCATCGTTAACCCCAGTCTGCCAGACGGTACCCAGTTCCTTACTCTCAGCAGCAGCCAGCGCACCTTACTGGTAGATTTGCTGCGAGGGAGAACCGTTCGCAATGACCTGCTCACCAGCTCGACCAGAACCCAAATTTTGAATCAGGTATCTTCTCTGCCACCGGGCATCCAAAAACAACTGCTGCAGGGTAAAGGGTTGCCCCCCGGCATTGCCAAAAAAGTATTTTTGCCCAGGCAGGTGAATAACTACCTGAACCTGCCGACCCGATATAATCTGGTGGCGATCGGATCTAACCTTGTGGTACTCGATTCTGTAACCTCCGTTGTCGTCGATCTGCTGACTAACGTTTTTTAAAAGTCATTCCAGATCCCTTCCCATCGTAATTCTGATCCAGGTCGAAGTCTGAGACACTCCGACCTGGGAAACCCCTTTCCATAAATAATTTTATACAGACAGATAAAATAGACCTCTCCGGATTACTATGCTTCCCTGGGAAGATAGAATCTGTACCCATTACCAGTGAGTTCAGCCAAATCGGAGAACGAATAAAGTGTTATTTATCTCCATAGAATCAGTGATACTGAGGGGGAGCGAATGGCTTGTCTGCTAATTCGTTCCCTAGGAATCAGGGCTAGCCTATGCTAAGGGAATAAGGGAACACAAAGGGATGCAAGAAAGCCATGCAAAAGTAGATATTGACCAGCTCCAATTTGAGTTGGAGCGGTTAAGAGGAGAAAATCAAGATCTGCGAATTGCCCTCTCTACCATTACTGAACATGGCGACTTAGTAGAAGCTCAACTGCACGAAACGAACGTTAAATTACAGGCAGAAATTGTCGAACGGCAGAGAACTCAGGCGATGCTCCATGCCCTGCTGGAAATTGTTTCGAGGGAACGGGACGACCTGGAAATTATTTTGCAGACGATCGTTGAGCATGGGGATGTGGTTGATAACCAGTGGCAACAAAAACTCCAGGATGCCACCCGATTGGCCTCCTTTGACGGCCTCACCCAAATTGCCAACCGCCGCCGGTTTGATGAACACCTGGATTATCAATGGCAACAGATGACCCGAGAACAGGCACCTCTGGCAGTTATTCTCTGTGACATTGATTATTTCAAGCAATATAACGATGCCTACGGGCACCTGGCCGGAGATGACTGCCTGCGCCTGGTAGCTCAAGTATTACACTCCACCCTCAGCCGACCGGGAGATCTGGTAGCTCGCTACGGTGGGGAAGAATTTGCTGCCGTCTTGCCCCAGACCAACGAAGAGGGAGCCATCGCCGTGGCCCAACGGATGCAACTAGCCCTGGCCCAACTGAAACTACGCCATGACTACTCGCCCGTGAGTCCCCATGTTACGGTAAGTATGGGGGTTGCATGCACCATTCCATCCCACCAGCGATCGATCCACAACCTGTTAGACGAAGCCGACCAGCTACTATACCAGGCTAAACAACAGGGCAAAAACCGGATTCTTCACCGCCGGCATCACCAGTCTGCTCCCAGCAATTCAGTGAATGATTCTCTATGACCCCAGCCTTTTCTGATCAGACCTTCGGGGCCTTTGTTGATCAAATTCCGGCGAGCGATGAATTTCTGACGCTTAACTTTTCCCCTGTCTCCATTCCCCGTAAGCGTCGGTGGAACCACTACGGACTATCCGCTGATTTCTTAGGAGACTATTTCGCAGCCTTCTTTCCAGGGGATGCAGTACCAGACAGCAAGATTAACCGTAAAGATTCGGTAAAAGCTACGGTCAGCTACATTGCCAATGAACTTTTAGAAAATGCAGTCAAGTACAGTGATGAGACAACCGCCCTGCCAATTAGCATTACCTTGCATTTGTACGAACAAGAACTGATTTTTCAGGTTACTAACTATGTCAGTTCGGTCACGGCAGAACGCTACCAGAAGTTTATCCAGGAACTCTTAGACACCGACCTGGACGAACTATACACCCGACAACTGGAAAAAACAGCCCTCGGCACCGGGGAATCAAATATGGGTCTATTGACAATGATGAATGACTACTCCGCCCGATTTGGTTGGCGATTTCAGCCCCTCAACACCCAGGCAGGTCTGGTCAGGGTGAACGTTATGGCCTATTTAGACGTTTGACGGTAGGGTAATATACCTCTATTTCAGCCTTTGCAACCAATTAGTTAATTACCCGAGGGTAGGAGTTTAAGATTTGTGGAACTTAAAACAAGCGACTATAGCATCTGGCACGATCCAGCATCTTCCACCGTTTTTTTCCGGGGATTCCTGCGTTTGGATGGAATGGAAGAATATAAACCATTAATGGAGTTGCTCCTCGATGCGGTCGATCAATCTCCCCATTTCAATCTGAACTTGAGAGAACTGGAGTTTCTCAACAGTTCTGGAATTAGTATGTTGTCAATGTTTGTGGTCAAGGTACGCGATCGGGGCAATGTCCAACTGGTGCTCCAGGGTTCGGACAAAATCCTCTGGCAAACCCGCTCCCTGAAAAATTTGCAACGCCTGATGCCAAGCCTAAAACTGGAGTTTGTGTAAGTGCAACATGAAACAGATTGAGCCAGCACAAGAGCGAGAGGCTGAGTTACGAACCGAGATCGAGCGACTCCGGCGTGAGGTGGATCGCTTGCAATCTGAGAATCGTGATTTGCAAATTTCCCTTTTGAATACGGCTGAGCATGGAGATTTGATCGAAGCAGAACTACATGCTTCTAACCAAAAATTACAAACAGAAATCTCAGAACGGCGGTTGGCCCAGGCAACTCTCCAGAGCATTTTAGAAACGGTTTCCCGAGATAAAGCTGACCTGGAACTGATTTTGAAAGCAACGGCAGAGCATGGGGATGTCCTGGAGTACCAACTCTACACCCAGGCCGTTGAAACCATGCGCCAGAGTGAAGAAATGTTCCGGGCGATCTCTGAGTCCACATCAATTTTGATGATTCTGACCCAGGAATTGGATGGTGCCATTGCTTATGCCAATTCGGTTTCCAGTGAACAACTGGGGCTCTCCCAGGCCGAGTTGGTTGGCCATAAGTTAGAAGAATTTTTTGTGAATTCCGAGGATGTTGAATATTTAATTACTCAACTCAGTACCCAGGGGCATGTCCGCAACCATGAAATGCAAATTAAGCGGTGGGATGGCCAGTTGATGTGGGTTTCGGCTTCTGTCCAGCCCCTTAACCTGAGCCGTAAACCGACCTTGCTGACCACCCTCTACGATATCAGCGATCGCAAACAGGCGGAAGCTGCATTACGGCAATCCCAGGAAGAACTACAGCAGCAAGCTCAGGATCTGGAACGCCGCGTCGAGCAGCGAACCCTGGAGCTACGTCAGGCCGAAGAAAAATACCGCAGCATTTTTGAGAACGCCGCCGAGGGTATTTTCCAAACGACTCTGGAAGGTCGCTATCTTAACGCCAACCCGGCTTTAGCTGAAATTTACGGCTATGACTCACCGGAGGAAATGATTGCCAAGATCACTGATATCGGGCAACAACTTTACGTCCAACCCCGGCGGCGAGACGAGATTTTAGCCTATCTCAAGCGGTTTAACTCTGTTACCGGATTTGAATCAGAAATCTATTGTAGGGATGGCACGATCATCTGGATTTCTGAAAACATGCGGGCTGTCAAGGACAGTGAAGGCAGAATTCTTTACTTTGAGGGTAGCGTTCGCAACATTACCGATCGCAAGTCTGCGGAAGAAGAAATTCGCCGCCAGCGCATGATGTCGGAACGGTTGCTACTCAACGTCTTGCCCCAACCCATTGCAGAACGACTGAAGCGGGGCGAGAAGACGATCGCAGATAGTTTTGCCGAGGCAACGGTTTTATTTGCTGATATTGCCAACTTTACCGAACTGTCTTCCCATATCTCCCCAGCAGAACTGGTAAATCTACTGAATGACATCTTCTCAGCCTTTGACAATCTGGCTGACCAGCATGAGGTCGAAAAGATTAAGACGATCGGGGATGCCTATATGGTTGTCGGAGGTGTTCCCAACCCTCGCCCTGACCATGTCGCCAAGATTGCTGACATGGCCCTGGATATGATTGAGGCAGTAAGGCAGTTCAAGACCTCCAACAACCAGTTGGTCACCCTCCGGATCGGAATTCACACCGGGCCAGTCGTGGCCGGGGTAATCGGAGCCCGCAAGTTTATCTACGACCTCTGGGGCGACACCGTGAATATTGCCAGTCGCATGGAATCCCAGGGCGAAGCAGGCCAGATTCAGGTGACCGATGCGGTCCATGAGCGTCTGAAAAAGCGCTACAGGTTTCAGGAACGGGGCAACCTTGATGTCAAGGGCAAAGGGCTGATGTCAACCCACTGGCTACTGGAACGCAAGATTCAGATGCCTTAAGCTCGCCCCCTGGTTGAGTAGTCAACCAGGGGCAGCCCTACCTCAATAAGCCATGCATCTTTAAGCGGCAGCAGCTTCTGTCGGAACGGCGAGGCGTTCAGTATGATGCAAAATTGTTGAAAGCTCCAGACGGTCAGCCACAATTTCAAATACCTGGTCTAATCGGGTAATTTCTAGCACCAATCTCACCGATGGACAAAGACCGCAAAGAATCAACCGCGATCGCCGACGCAGAGCGACTTCTAACGCATTGACCAGGGACAGCAAGCCCGCACTATCAACAAAATCAATATGAGCCATATCCACCACCCAGATCGGGGGTTGGTCGGGAGAGACGCGGGCAAGTTGCCGCTCTAAATTAAGACCTCCCTGTAAATCCAGACGACCCTGAGGCTGAAATAGTACACACTTGTCTTCGTGAATCAACATCATAGGATTGACACCCGGTAGGCAATGGATGGAGAAACGAAACCCGTAAATCCCAACTACGTTTCCCAGGTAATTAACTAGACGAGAACACCCTGACGAAAAGAGAGTTTGGAAACCAACTGAAGTACCCCCACCGCACTCCATGAATTAAGAGCTGGAAGGACTCTAAGTAGAAATACGGTAGTTGCAACCAATATATGAAGCCCTTCCAAAGGACTTAATAGTTTTCCAGAGAGCTTTATAAAATCTTCATGGATTTTCTGCAATCACTGCACTTTTAGTAAATTTCTCCAAATTTAGAGGTGAAGGTAGTTCTTTATACAAAGATTTTTTAATATTTGCAGTGGTAATCATTTCACTGAATTGATTTACAGCAAAAGCAGGAAATTCCCGGATTTGACAGTTTTTCCAGAAACGCGCCAAGATAAGTTTAGAGTGACATTTTGTAAAGGCGCGGTTCATGGCGTTAGATTTCATCTCCCTGGAGGCGATCGAAGAATTGGCCCAGCAGTACGGTTACTGGGCTGTTTTTCTGGGTATTTTTCTGGAAAATATTGGTCTGCCTCTTCCCGGAGAAACCGTGACTCTGGCCGGTGGGTTCCTGGCCGGTAGCGACCAGCTTAACTATTGGATTGTGCTGGGGGATGCAATTCTCGGGGCTACCCTGGGGGGTAATGTTGGCTACTGGGTCGGGCGATACGGAGGCTGGCCTTTTTTGTTGGGAATTGGACGAATTTTTCGGGTACAGGAACCCCAACTCCTGTCTCTCAAAAACCAGTTCGCTGAAAATGCGGCCAAAGCCGTGTTTCTCGGCAGATTTGTGGCTCTCTTGCGGATCTTCGCCAGTCCCCTGGCCGGAATCGCCCAGATGCCCTACCTCAAGTTTTTGTTTTACAACACTGCCGGAGCGGCGGCATGGGCCACGGTCATGGTGACTCTCTCCTATTTTGCTGGTCAGGTCGTTCCCCTGGAAAAGCTGGTGGAATGGGCCAGTCGGTTTGCCCTATTGACCCTGGTAATTGCGATCGCCTGGATTGTTTTGCCCATCTGGTTAGAGTCACGCAAGGTCAAGGCCGAAGCAGCAGCCCATCCATCGGTAGAAGATCTACCCAGTGAACCTTAAATCCTGTGAATTTACTAAACCCCGGAACTTGATTTTGGCAAGTACGACGACGCTGCACTTGCCAAAATTGAACATTTGGTTTTAAGTAATCGCACTCTCCAATCAGCCGGGACTTGCGAAAAGGTACGCTTCACCGTTCAATGGCAGCTAGTCCTGTTGCAGTTTTTCCCTATGCCCTGTGCTGTCAGTTTGGCCCAATTAATTGATGTTCTTGATGCCACCCTCCTTGGGCTGGAGACTCTTCCGCCAGCATTAGAGGCCAGTGGTATCACGACCGATACCCGCCAGCTCCAGGCAGGGGAAATATTTCTGGCTCTACGGGGAGAAAATTTTGACGGTCATGGTTTTCTGGCAACAGCGGCGGAAAGAGGCGCGATCGCAGCGATCGTAGACTTTCAGGGTAGCGGTTCTGGCCCGACCGGTTTTCCCCTGCTTCAGGTTAAAGACACCCTGGAGGCTTACCAGACGTTGGGACGCTGGTGGCGAGATCGGTTTCAGATCCCGGTGATTGCCGTTACCGGCTCGGTGGGCAAAACCACAACCAAGGAACTGATCGCCGCTCTGTTGTCGCGCCATGGCAAGGTGTTAAAGAGTCAGGCCAACTACAACAACGAGATTGGCGTTCCCAAAACCCTGCTGGAGCTAACCCCAGACCATGATTTTGCTGTGGTCGAAATGGGTATGCGGGCTGAGGGAGAAATTGCTCTGCTGAGCCAGATTGCCCGTCCCGATATCGCCGTGATTACCAATGTCGGGACAGCCCATATTGGCCGACTCGGCTCAGAAGCCGCGATCGCCCGGGCCAAGTGCGAATTACTGGCCGAAATGCCCGCTACCGGCACCGCCATTTTGAATTACGAAAACCCTCTTTTACTGGAAACCGCAGCCCCTCTCTGGGCCGGTAAAACCCTGACCTATGGCCTCACAGGCGGAGACATTCAGGGTGAATTAATCAGTCCAGATACCCTCCAGGTAAAAGGATTGTCCCTACCGCTGCCCCTGCCGGGACAGCACAATGCCCTGAATTACCTGGCCGCCCTGGCGGTGGCCGATCGGTTGGGGCTCGACTGGGCTGACCTGACCGCAGGATTAACGGTGACGCTACCCGCGGGGCGAGCCCGCCGCTACGACCTGGGCCAGGATATCGTGGTACTGGATGAGACTTACAATGCTGGCCTGGAGTCAATGCTGGCATCCCTCCACTTGCTGGCCCAGACCCCCGGCAACCGGCGAATTGCCGTCCTGGGAACGATGAAAGAATTGGGCGATCGCTCCCCCGAATTTCACTACAAAGTTGGCTCTAGGGTGCGGGAACTGGGGTTAGATAATCTGTTGATTCTGGCCGATCCCGCCGAAGCTCAGGCGATGGCCGAAGGAGCAAAACCCCTGGCTTCCGAGCAATTTGACGACCATGGGGCGGTCGTTGATCGCCTGAAACAACTGGTACAACCGGGCGATCGCATTCTGTTTAAAGCCTCCCGGGCAGTTGGCTTAGATCGGGTGGTAGAACAATTTCAGCAACAGTACCAGGCCTCTTAAAAAGCACCGTAATTACCAGCAGGTAGGGAATTCAGTGATGTCATAGGGTGGCTCCATACCCGGGAGCGACCCGGCCTTAAGGATGACAAATTAACTAAAACCAACCTTCTAATTTTTGAGAGCGCGGCGGAGCCACACACTCAAAAATTAAGTTTCGGGTTTTATTAGGTTCACGATCCTAACCTTGCCCCCTTTAGAATGAACATACCCTCAGGTCTTTTTCTGCTCCATGACCCAAACCACGGAATTTCTCAGCCACCTCAATCCCTCCCAACGGCAGGCCGTCGAGCATTACTGTGGGCCGCTTCTGGTGGTAGCCGGAGCCGGTTCTGGTAAAACCAGAGCCCTGACTTTTCGGATTGCCAACCTGGTGCTGACCCATCGGGTAGACCCGGAAAATATTCTGGCCGTCACCTTCACCAATAAAGCGGCCCGGGAAATGAAGGAGCGGATCGAGAAACTGTTTGCCGAACGGGAAGCCCAGAGCAAGCATGGTAAACCCCTGGAGTTACTAGATCCCCGGGAACAGACAAAAATTCGCTCCCAGGTCTATAAGACCATCACCAAAGACCTCTGGATCGGCACCTTTCACGCCCTCTGTGCCCGGATTCTACGGTTTGATCTCGACAAATTTAGAGATGAAAAGGGCCGTCAGTGGAACCGCAATTTCTCGATTTTTGACGAGTCCGATGCCCAAAACCTGGTCAAAAACATCGTCACCACCCAGCTCAATCTGGACGACAAAAAATTTGACCCCCGATCGGTTCGCTACGCCATCAGCAATGCCAAAAATCAGGGCTGGTCGCCCCAGGACTTAGAGCGCGAACAACCCAACTTTCGGGGCCGGACGATCGCCAATGTCTACAGCATGTACCAGGATGCCCTGGTAGCCAACAATGCCCTCGACTTTGACGACCTGATCCTGATGCCGGTGAAGCTATTTCGCCAGAACGAACAGGTGCGGGCCTACTGGCACCAGCGGTTTCGCCACATTCTGGTAGACGAATACCAGGACACCAACCGCACCCAATACGACCTGCTCTGTCTGCTGGCCACCAACAGCGAAGACTGCCGCTCCTTTGATAACTGGAACCATCGTTCGATCTTTGTCGTAGGAGATGCGGATCAGTCGATCTACTCTTTCCGAATGGCCGACTTTAAGATCTTGATGGGCTTTCAGCAGGATTTTGGCGATCGGTTGCCCGACGATGACACCCGCACCATGGTGAAGCTGGAGGAAAACTACCGCTCCACGGAAAATATTCTGGAAGTAGCCAACCAGCTGATTGAAAACAACACCGAGCGGATTGACAAAGTCTTGAAACCCACCCGGGGCAGTGGTGAAACCATCTACCTCTACCGGGCCGAAGATGAGGTAGCAGAGGCAGATTTCGTCATCCAGCAGATCCGCACCCTGGAGTCGCGCCACCCGGAACTGGACTGGGGTAAATTTGCCATCCTTTATCGCACCAATGCCCAGTCCCGCGCCTTTGAAGATGTGCTGGTCAAATATGGAGTGCCCTACAAAGTAGTGGGGGGTCTGCGCTTCTACGATCGCAAAGAAATTAAGGATGTGCTGGCCTACCTGCGGGCCATCGCCAACCCAGCCGATACCCTCAGCCTGTTACGGGTAATCAACACGCCCCGGCGGGGCATCGGCAAAACCACGATTGATGCGCTGGTGCGAGCTTCCCAGGAATTAAATATGCCCCTGTGGGAAATTTTGAGTGACGAAACTTCGGTCAAAAGTGTGGCTGGGCGATCGTCTAAGGGAGTCTTGAGCTTTGCCGAAATGATTCAGCGCTGGCAGCAGGATCTGGATACCATGCCGGCCAATGAGGTGCTCCAGGGAATTTTGGAAGACTCCGGCTACCTGCGGGATCTGCAATCTCAAGACACCGACGAGGCCGAAGACCGGTTTAAAAACGTCCAGGAACTCTACAATGCGGTGCTGCAGTTTCAGGATGAAAACCCGGAAGACCCCAGCCTGGTATCCTTCCTATCCAGTGCCACCCTGGCCTCTGACCTGGATAACCTGGAAGAAGAAAGCGGAAAAGTCTCCCTGATGACCCTCCATTCTTCTAAAGGGCTGGAGTTTCCCGTAGTATTTCTGGTCGGCCTGGAACAGGGGCTCTTTCCCAATCACCGATCGCTCGATGACCCGGCGGCGTTAGAAGAAGAACGGCGGCTCTGCTACGTTGGCATTACCCGGGCCCAGGAACGGTTGTTCATCTCCTACGCCCGGGAACGACGGCTTTATGGCAACCGGGAACCGGCCAGCCCCTCCCTGTTCCTGGCCGAGTTACCCCGCGACATGCTGGAAACCAACAGCGCCACCGCCATTCCGGCCAAATGGACGAAGCCGATCGGGGAACTTAAATCCCGCTCCCGGCCTGCCCCGTCCAATCAACCGGGTACCCACGAAAACGATTGGAGTGTGGGGGATCTGGTAGTTCATAAAGGCTTTGGTACAGGTACGGTCACCCATATTTTTGGAGCCGGTAACAAGATTTGTCTGGCCGTCAAGTTTGCTAGCCTGGGTCAAAAGATTATTGATCCCAGGGTCACCCCCGTTCAACGGGTTGAATAAAACCGATTCAACATCATTCCTTAGACAGAAACCCCTTCCGTTACCATTCGTTACACTTCCTGACTAGAAGAGCTGTCTAAAACGGCAGAAAGCTCCACAGGCGTTAGAAGGAATGGTTTCTTGCTGGCTATAGGGGGAGTGTGGCTGGATGAGAACAGAATTTTGTTGGCGCATTGCCATGCCATTGTTATTGGGACTGGTTCCGGGGGGGTTGCTGGGCTGTCAGACAGCCTCCAATACTTCATCTTCTGCCCCACCAGAACAACCCGATATTGCCACCGCCGCCCAACCAGTCAAACCAGGAGAATCGATCGGCGAGTTAACCTACGACGGCCAGCGGCGTACCTACACCATTTACACGCCCCGCAGTTACCGACCCGATCGCCCCATGCCCATGGTTCTGGTGTTCCACGGCTACGGCTCCCAGGGGCAAGAACTGGCCAGAGGCACCGGTTTTAATCAATTAGCGGAGAAAGAAAACTTCATCGTCGTCTACCCCGATGGTATCGAGCGACGCTGGAATCCGCTGAATAAGGCACTTACCGGCGTGGATGATGTGGGGTTTGTGCCCGCTCTGGTAGCCCATCTCCAGCAGATCCGCCGCATCGACGATCGCCGCATCTATGCCGCTGGAGTCTCCAACGGCGGCTTTTTAGTGCAACGGTTGGCCTGTGAACGGAACAGCCCGATCGCCGCCTATGCCTCGGTGGTTGCCAGTTTTCCCACCCTGCTTCAGGGGTTTTGTAACCCGCCCCAGCCCGTACCGATGCTGATGATCAATGGTACGGCCGATGAAAAAGTGCCCTGGCAGGGAGGCAACCTGTTCTATGGTTCCATTTTGTCGATTCCCGGCACCATCGACCTCTGGCGGCAGCACAATGCCTGCCCAGAGCAGCCCCAGGTCAAGCAACTGGGCGATCGGGTGGAAGTTTCTCGCTATACCAACTGCCGCAACCGGGCCGAAGTCGAACTGGTCAAGCTGAACGGGGTAGGTCATATTTGGCCTCAGGGGGGCTCCGGACCAACCCAATTATTGAATGGCAGCCAGCAAATCTGGAGCTTTTTTCAGCGCCATAGCAAATCCACAGCGGGCTAAATCGGCTCAGGTACACCAGAAACCCCAGTCAATGCCAGAATGTAGAGTGATTTACCCTAACTGCCACCATCAGCATGAGCTTTGCAGGACTTTCCGGGCGCTCTCGCCCCGGGCTATTGCGGTTGACCGTGATCGGATTGGCGATCGCCCTGTTACTCGCCCTGCCCGGTTGCAATCCTGACCAGTGGCGCTCCCAGGCCGCCCAGGGCAAGCAGTTGGTCTTGACCACCCTGACCGACCCCAAGACCTTTAACTACGCCAATAATCAATCCTTTCCGAATATTTTCCTGTTTGCCTACGAGGGGCTGACCCGGGAAAACGGGGTTACCGGGGAGGTAGAACCGGCCCTGGCCGAATCCTGGCAGATTGCCCCCGATCAGACCCATATCACCTTTACCCTGCGCCCCAACCTGAAGTGGTCCGATGGCCAGCCCCTGACCGCCGATGATGTGGTTTTTACCTACCGGGACATTATCTTTAACCCGGCGGTACCCACCGATGCCAAAGATAACGTCCGAGTAGGCGATAAGGGCTTTCCTACGGTACGCAAACTGGATGATCGGCGAGTGGAATTTACCCTGCCCGAACCCTTCGCCCCCTTCCTGCGGGCTACGGCTGGCCCCGACGGCATCGTGATCATGCCCCAACATGCCCTGGAGAAGACCCTGCAAACCAAAGGCTCCGATGGCAATCTGCAATTTCTCTCGACCTGGGGCACGGACACCCCCCCAGAAAAAATTATTGTGAACGGGCCTTACCGGCTCCAGAGTTATACTGCCGGACAGCGCCTAGTGTTTCAACGCAATCCTTACTACTGGCGCAAAACCCCCAATGGAGAACCATTGCCCCACATCGATCGAATTGTCTGGCAATTTATCGAAAATACCGACACCCAACTGCTCCGCTTTCGTTCTGGCGATCTGGATGTGATGGGAGATGTGCGGCCCCTGCGTCCGGAATACTACTCTCTGCTGAAGCGGGAAGAAGCCCGGGGCAATTTTCGGGTGTACAACGGTGGCCCCTGGTCAGGCATGCTCTATATGACCTTTAACCAGAACCGGGCAAAGGACAAAACCGGCAAACCGATTGTCGATCCCGTCAAGTCGCGCTGGTTTACCAACCTGGCCTTTCGCCAGGCGGTGGCCTACGCTATCGATCGCGAGCGCATGAATACCAACATCTTTCGTGGGCTGGGGGTAATTCAGAACTCGCCCATTTCGGTGCAGAGCCCTTACTTTCTGCCCGCTGACCAGGGAGTCAGGGTCTATCACCATGACCTGGAAAAAGCCCGATCGCTGTTGCTGGGAGCTGGCTTTAAATTCAATGCCCAGAACCAGCTGCTGGATGCAGACAACAATCGGGTACGCTTCACCCTGCTGACCAATGCTGGCAACAAAGTGCGGGAACAGATCGGTTCCCAGATCAAACAAGACCTGGCCAAAATTGGTATTCAGGTAGACTTTACCCCCATCAACTTCAATACCCTCTCCGATCGCCTTTCTACCAGCCGGGACTGGGATGCCCATATCATTGGGTTTACGGGCGGCATCGATCCCCATGGAGCCGCCAATTTCTGGACCAGTCGAGGAGGCTCCCATTACCTCAATCTCAGCCAGCAACCCGGCCAGCAACCCCTGCAGGGCTGGTCAGCCAGCCCGGTAGAACAGGAAATCGATCGCCTGTTCATCGCCGGGGCCAGGGAACTGGACGAAACCAAACGGAAGGCGATCTATGCCGATTTTCAACGCCTGGTGCAGGAACAGTTACCGATTATTCTGCTGATCAACGATACCGCCATGATGGCGGCCCGAGAGCGGATCTCTGGCCTGCAGTACACGGGCCTGCCCAGTTGGGGCCTGTGGAATATTGAACAGTTAGAGGTACAGGATTAGAGGTGCCAGATTAGTCGCGTTACCTGGGAAGCACCACCGGCTTACCCTGGGCCACCAGTTGATTGTTTCGCAGGGTATAGGTCTGGCGTACCCGTTGAGTCGGGCAACACATCGCGTCTTTGGGCCCCTGAGCCAGCATCTCTACCATCACCTGGCCCGGTTTAACCGACAATGCCTCAACCCTGACCCGATCGCCCAACAAGACTGAAATGCCCTCCTGGGGAGCGCGACTGACATCCATGACAGCGGTCAGGTATACAAATACCCCAGTTCCCCCTGTGTTAGCTGCAACAATCGCGATCCCATCTTCCCGGCCATCCCGGCTCAGGTCACCGTAGGCGATCGTACCCGGTTGGTCTAGCAGCCTCACTGTGGTCTGTTGCGATGGGTTCTCGTACAACCCCCGTTGTAATTGCACTAGTCCGCTGGATGCGAGCTGATATTTAGAATTTTTCAAGACTTCCGTTTTTTGACACCAGGCCTTTTTAGCCGGAGTCCAGACTTCCCGGGAGCGGCAGTTGTACCAGAGTTTTCCTGGCTGAGTCGAATGGTTCTGGGGACTTTCTTCTGCTGCAGTAGCAGTCCCCCCCTGATTCTGAAAACGATGGTCAGAATACAGACCCAGACCGGCCAAACTCAGGCCCAGGCCAGCAATTAAAAGTGCGATCGTAGATTTCATAGGTTTTTCCGGTCACAAGCGATGCAAGCAAGGTTACTTCTAGGGAAGTTCGCAGGTGTAGAGGGGTTTCGGGATAATGTCTTGAAAGCAGAACAAACAGGGGCAAATACTTCAACCGTAATAAAATAATTACTACGAATTTAGACAGAAAAATCTGAAGTTTGGTTCAGCATCGGCAAGACGACTCGGGAAGGGCGATCGCCCCCACTCATCAGGGTTACCGTAATCACCTGCTGATCAATCAGGCGAGTCTCTCCCGCCGCCGCTCCCGTCCCACCATTCACCGGGTAGGCCGGAAAACAGGCGGCACTTAAACTCAGGCGCAGGGCGTTTCCCTGTTTCAGTCGTATACAGGTCGGTTGCAGGGTAATTTCTACCGGGTCGGTAGAATCTTTGGAATTAATTCGTCGGTACCCCTGGCTAAAGTTATAAACACCCCCTCGGGCATCAACTTCTGACAAAACCGCAGAAAGATCGAAACTGGCAGCATCCGCCGTACAGTACACCTGCACCGAAATCTCGCCTACCAGCACCAGATCCGTCTCCAGAGGGGATGAAGTGTAGGTCAGCACATCCGTCCGGCAGTCGAGGCTGGAGCGATCGAAGGAACCCGACGGAAAGGTCGCATGGCCACCCAGGGCCGGTACCGGTCGCCAGGGGTCATGCACCAGCCAATCGGCCACCGGCGGTAGAGCAGCAGCCGTAGATTCCAGGCGGCCTTCGGTTTCGGCCATACTGGCCAGGCCGCTACTGCTCAAAAACCAGGAAGTAGGGGGGTGATTCGGCCAGCGATCAAGGGAACGCCACTGGTTACTGCCCATCTCAAACAGCAGCAGAGGGGGCTCCTGTAGTAGACCGCTATCAATGCCTTTGAGAAAATGGTCAAACCAGCGAATTTGCAGCCGATCGCAGGGACTGGCGGCCGCGTGACCATAGTCGATCGCCCCCACCTTACGGCCCCAGGGCAGGTGAGCCCAGGGACCAACGACCAATTGCTGGCGATACTGACTGCGATCGGCCATTTCTTTGTAAAGGTGCAGGGTGCCCCGCATAAAGGTATCAAACCAGCCCCCGATATGCAGCATGGGCAGATCTACCTCGGCCAGGTAGCGTTTGGGAGACAGGCTATCCCAGTAGTCGTCGGGGTAGGGATGATCGAGCCAGTCATGGTAAAAGGAATCGGGAGCCAGGGTTTTCAGCAGGCCCGATCGGGAGGGCACCGGATCACACAGAGGCAGATTTTTAGCCGCCGTGGCCAGGGCCTGAAACGCCGCCCCATCCCCTTTTAAGCGGGCCGTTTCCGCCGCCAGTTGAGCGGCCCAACCCAGGTTGGCCTGGAGGCAGAAGGCTCCCCCTTCGTAGGCCCAATCCTGATAGAGGTCATAGCCAACCATGGCCGGACAGATGGTTTTCAGGGCCGGAGGATGGGTGGCAGCAGCATAGAGCTGGGTCATCCCCTGGTAAGAAAACCCGTACATTCCTACCTGCCCCGTACTACCAGGTAACTGAGCAGCCCAGGTCACCGTGTCGTAGCCATCGGCCATCTCATGGGCAAACAGCTGAAACTCTCCGTCTGAAGTACCCCGGCCCCGTACATCCTGAATTACCACAATGTAACCCTGGGCGGCATACCAGGCAGGGTGAGCATAGACCACCGTCGAGGCGATCGCCCGACCGTAGGGCTGGCGCATCAACAAAACAGGAAACTCTCCCTCGGCATCGGGGCGGTACAGATCCGCATCCAGCCTTACCCCATCCCTTGTTGTCATCGATCGGGTTTCCTTGGGTCGTACCTGCATGATTGCCGCATCCCGTCAGACTGAAATTCTTTCCTTCAACACAATAACGGAGTCGAGGCCCGCCGTAACACTGCCATATCTTCCGCATCCAGGTCTACGGGGGTGCCACTCCGAATCAACTCGGCAAAGTCTTCGTTCGGCACCATAATACAGAGGGCATAGAGCCGATCGCTGCCTGTGTTTTCAATTTCATGGGTTCCGGTTGCTGGCACCAGAATGCTATCTCCGGCCCGAATCTCTACCGTCTTGCCATCACAGGTCGCTTTCCCTTCTCCCTTCAGAACAAAAAACATTTCTACGGCCAGTTGATGCCGATTGGGCGGAGTTTTTCCTCCCACATCAAAAATCTCGACGCAGACGGTGAGGGACATATTAGCCGTCTGAGAATCAAAGACGATCGCCAGACGATTGGTGTCGTGGGGGCTGATCCGAAAGGCCTGATAGTCAGTCGGAGATTTAACGATCGGAATCACGCAACTGGAAGAACTCATAGGTGGCTCCTGGCGAGTACCAAAGGAAAAATGGGCGCAATGCCAAACCAAACCAGGGAAACTTATCCCTGAGCTAAAAGTAGACGCGAAAATGGCTGGGGCCAAAGATCATCAGGATTGTTTAACTGCATTTACAAGGGCGATCGAATCGGTGACAAAGCCAAAGCATTGTTTGACGTTGTAGAGAGTGGCCTGCCAGCAAAAGTCGGGGGAAGTCGTAGCACTACAATCGGAAACCAGAATGCAGTCATAGCCAAGAAAGTTGGCATCCTGCAGGGTGGCCAGCACGCATTGGTCGGCATTTACCCCGGCGAAAAACAGGGTCGTCCGTCCGAGATTTTTGAGAATGCTGTCTAAAGGGGTGTCCCAAAAACCGCTCATGCGATATTTATCGATCCAGATATCCTGCGGCTGCTGCTCCAATTCATCGACTACTGCTGCCGCCCAACTCCCCTTCGTCAGTACGGGAGCCTGATTTTTAGGCAGGGGATCACCCAACCCGACCCCCTCCCCCGTGGGTTTATAAACATGACGCAAGCCAGCCCCGATATTGAGCAAATCTGGACGGTTTCCCCAATTCACCCAGAAAATGGGCACTTGCTGCTGGCGCAGAACCGGTAACAGGCCTTGCAGGGGAGCGATCGGCGTGCGGGCCGGACTGACATCGACTCCAATATGAGCCAGCCAACCATCAGGGTGGCAGAAATCATTCTGCATATCAATCACCAGCAGGGCTGACTTGGCCAGATCGAGGCGCAGGCTCTTAGTTTCGGTTGCGACTACGATTGGCCGGGGGGGCAGAGGAGGACGGGTAATGTCGGCCGTATCGGCATCTACCGACCAGGCATTAGGAGGAGTTCCGAGAATCCGCAGGGGAGAATGGGTCATGGGCTGACAAACTGAAACGACTACGGGTTTGGTAAAGTTCAAACCCGCTGCATGCAAGATACCAACCCGATCTAGTACTACGAATGGGTCAGTTAAAAATGTTCAAGCCGGACGAATTCAGCTGCAGCGGCGAAACCCCACCGATCGACAGAAACAGCCAGCACTCTCAGGGGATAGCCCACCCTAAGCCTGACCTGGCCAGACCTTTACCTGGTCTTACGTCCCCCCAGACACCTGACCTGGCACTCACCAGGACTAAGAAATATGACGAAAAATTTCGAGACTGTTACCAAAACCAGCCAGCCTGATAACTTTTGCTAAGTTTAGTTGAACTTATTAGGGTGCTCTTAAATACTTATATCAAATTGTTACCTTCGGCGTTAGGGTTCTCGCCTGCGCCACGCCAGGTCTTTTTCTTTTCTTACCTAGAATTTCTTAAAGTCTATGGCAGCATTTTTTCCCCTGGCCCCCCGCTATCGTCTGGACGATGAGCTTCCCTGGTTAGAGGGGATTGACCCCAGCCGCCATTACTGGATCGCTGTCAATAGTACAGATTTGACCATCGCCATTCCAGGCGTGATAGTCACTGGCCGTGAAGAATTTCGGGAAACAATTCTGCGATTTCGGGCCCTGCAGCCGGGAGAGCAGATGGTGCTGAAGCGGGCATCCAGCAGTTCCACGATTCACTGTGTTAGTCAGAACTGTTACGCGATCGCAGCAGAGGTCGAGGGCGCTCCTGCCTGGCACCTGTTTGATCAGGAAACCCTGGAGAGCCTGTTAATGACCAGCCACCCCGACTGGCAATGTAGCCCCAAAGATATGGAACTGGGGCGCCGCTTATTGCTTCAATCCTGGGGAGAATCGGTAGCAGCCTGATTTTAAGCTGGCAAGCCAGCCTGTTAGGGTGGGTGCGATCGCCTGCCTGGGTTTAATCTTGGCATTTTTGCATCCACCCTAAAATTCCACGACTACTGGCGCAAATTCAGGAGTTCCTGGGGAGAGGCCAGCAATTTGATTTTGGCTAAAAATAGCTCCCGGTTCGGACTGAGAATGAACAGCCAGGAAACATTCACGCCAAACAGAGGAGTTTGCACCTTGCCGCTCACCTGAATCTCGGTACAGCCGTTGTCCAAAATCTGAGCTTTACCCTGACGGGGACGCAGGACAAGATTCCTGGCTTCGGTTTCCAGGTAGGTGACGATCGCCTCTCTGCCAACGATCGGCGACTCAAAGGGAGGTTGTAAAGCTCCATCTTCTGAAAACAAACTCGCTGTCGCAACAAAATCCCCAGCGTTTAGTGCGTTAAAGTACCGCACAATCACCGGTTCTGCAATCCCTGCGATTTCTGTCAGGACAGGGATCTGTTCCTCAGTAGCCGCTGATGGAGAGTGAGCAGCAGTTTCGGCAGGAGTCATAGGTCGCAGGGTTTTGAGAAAAATTCTTGTTTTCCTAAAATAACTGGGGAAGTCAGGACTAACCTGCTTCCCCAGAAAGATTCCACTGTGGCTACGCCAAACTGGTGGAAATTAAACCGCCAGGGGATCAACTCCCATATCGATTACCGTATTCCGCAGAACTGTGATCTGCTGACCCATATCCATCTGCTTCAGGGCGGCAAAAGCCTGCTCTAACTCAGAAGAAATCTGATAATCAGAAGCCATGGGAACCACAATTCCCTGCTTCATCCATTCGGCCAACTGGTACCAGAAGGCCAGCTTGGTATTGGCACTCAATACCCCGTAAGCCCGAGTTGCTGCGGTATCGTTATGCTTGGCCAGATCTCGCATGAACTCTAGCTGCTCACCGTAGGACATAGCGCGAACCTGATTCAGCAACCCTTCAGCCAGTTGTAATCGGGCTGAACCGGGGGCGGCTGGAGTAATAGAGCGGCCCATTTCTGTGTAGGCGTACCATAACAACGCCAACTGATCATCAACACTGAGCCGTTTAATCTGAGTCGTAATAGCGGGAACTACATCCGAAATATCCAGACCGGAAAGATAGGGGTTGGAAAAACGAGATGGGGTAGACTCAGCTGCAAAAGCCATAGAACCTCCTGGAGTGGTTAGCACGTGTCCCATCAAGCTGGGAAAATACCCGTCGATCGGTCAACTGAACCGAGACTCATGTAATTCGCTCATAAAACCCATACTAAACATAAATTTACATTTCGCAAATAAACTTTACAAATCAAGCAGTTAAGTAAAGCTTATGAATTTTCTGCAACACCTGAGCCAGAGCTGATTTAACCCTGCCTTTGCTCGGCAAGTTCCTGGCTCAGGCCGTTGACCGTTGGAGCTATGTCCAGACACATTACAAGCAGCACCATTCCTCCATCAGCCGCTCTGCGGACACCAGGTTATCGGAGAACCGCCAATTTTTGTTAGGCTCTGGATATGAGCGATCGCGCCGTCCTGTCCCAGCAGATCAAGCAAACAGCCCTGGACATCGGTTTCCACCGGGTTGGTATCGCCACCGTTGAGCCAGAATTGCCCTCCCCTGAAAGGCTGCAGAATTGGTTGGCCCGGGGCTATCACGCCGACATGGCCTGGATGGAAAACCCCAAACGGAGAGATCTGCGGCAGGTTATGCCAGAAGTCAAATCCGTTATTGCTGTTGCCCTCAATTACTACCACCCAGAGCAACGGCCTCAAGGCCCAGCCTACGCTAAACTCTCCCGCTACGGTTGGGGGCGAGACTACCACAAGGTTTTACAAAAGCGTCTGAAGCTACTGGCCAGCTGGCTCTCTCAGCAAGGTAGTGAAATTCAGACCCGCTATTATGCCGATACGGGCCCGGTGCAGGACAAAGTCTGGGCAGAACGGGCCGGCATCGGTTGGATCGCCAAAAATGGCAATTTAATCACCCGCGATTATGGCTCCTGGGTATTTTTGGGAGAAGTGTTAACCAATCTGGAACTGACCCCCGATCGCCCTCATACGGCCCACTGTGGCACCTGTACCCGTTGTATCACGGCCTGTCCTACGGCGGCAATCGTCCAACCTGGGGTGGTGGATGCCAACCGTTGTATTGCTTACCACACGATCGAAAACCGGTCAGACAGCCTGCCCCAGGAGATAGCCTCCAACCTGCAGGGATGGGTGGCCGGGTGTGACATTTGCCAGGATGTTTGCCCCTGGAACCAACGGTTTGCCAGACCGACAGATATTGCCGACTTTGCCCCCCGACCCGAAAATATTGCCCCCCTGTTAACCGAACTGGCTACCCTGTCCGATGCCGACCATGAACACCGGTTTACCGGGTCAGCCCTGAAACGGATCAAACCCTGGATGCTGCGACGCAATGCGGCTGCCAACCTGGAAAGTCAATCGCGGGATTGGGCGGAGAAGAATCTTAAGGAAATCTAAAATTATTAACAAGAATGAAGGGAATCGTTACTTTCCTTAACGAAGCAGGTTATAACTGTTACAGTACCAAGACTGGCGATCAGATAGCATGACTCAGCAATGTGCCCCTTCTGAGGCTGCGGTTTCCTTGCAGCAGTTGCAGCTAGAAAATTCTGAGTTGAAAAAGTACCTGGCAGCTCAGAAGGCCGTTATTACAACCTTAGAGCGTCGAGTCGGACGATCGCTAGAATCCCTTGGTGTACATTTAGACCACCTGCTCACGACCGCTGATGCCCATATCTGGGAAGACCAGCTGCCTCTGGTACAGCATGAGGTGACCGGTCTGTGTGATCTTTTGTCTGACACCATGCTGTTACAAAAGTTAGAAGCTGGCAAAGTCGAGGTCAATTTGGAGCCCTTAGAATTGGCTCGTTTACTGTCGTCGGTCAGCCGTCATCTGTTAGATCCCAGGAGCCTGCGGGCCGGTCGTCTAGTTTGTGAGATTGACTCCGACCTGCCCCTGGTAGTCGCCGATCAGGAATTGACCGAGGCCGTTTTAACCGATCTCCTGGCCCGGGCGATGAAGTATTCCGACCCCTCTTCTCCGGTTGTTCTGGGAGCCGAAGCGAGCCCGGATCGAGTTTATTTGCGGGTTACGGCCCAACGCTTTGCCCCCGCCGGTAATAAAGACTTTGCGACGGAAATTGTCCTCTGTTGTCGTCGGGTAGAAGTACAGCAGGGAGAAATTACCTGCACCCCTCACCCGGATGGATTGCAAACCGTCACGATCGGCCTGCCCCTATTCCAGGGTTAATTTGGGGAATGTTACAGCGTTAGAGCTGCCCAGATCCAGCGGCCACCGTTGATTATATAAACACTGCCCACCAGCACCAGAATGACACTGGCAATCTTAGTCAGGCTATCTGACCATTGCAGCAGCCAGCGGGTTTGTTTCGTCAACCCTGTAAATAGACTGGCCAGAAAAATAATCGCCGTGTAGCCCAGGGCATAACAGACCATCACCAGAGCACTCTGGAGCGAAGATCCGGTGGCTGCAGCGGCGGCCAGCACCGCAAACATGACCGGACTGGTACAGGGAGAACTGACCAGGGCAAAGGTGACCCCGGCCCCAAAGGGGCTGAGCAGCAGTCTTTTGACCCAGAGTTTCCAGGCGGTTGACGATTGGGGGGAGGAGGTGACATCGGGAGCGATCGCCCCCGCCAAAAATTGAGGTAAGGGCAGGTGAATCAGACCACTGAGACTCAGACCCATGAGCACAACTAACCCACCCACGGCAACATGGAAGTAGCCCCTGAACTTAATCAGAACAATTCCGGCCAGAGACGAAAACAAACCCAGAATACTCAGAATCAGGACTACCCCCAGGACAAAAGCGCTGGCTTTCTGGAAGGCATCCCGGCGAGAGGTGATCTGGCGGGTGCCAATGTAGCTCAGGTTGACCGGCAACAGGGATAAAATGCAGGGGGATATACTGGCGGCTAACCCACCCACAAAGGCCAATCCCAGCAACACCAGGGGGTTCCCGGTTTGCTGCTGATTAAACCAGCGTTCGTAGGATTCTCCTAACCAGAAGGCAAACTCCTGCAACTGGCGGTAAGGGCTACTCTGACCGATCAGATGTATCGTCCCAACGGCCAAAAAACCGGCGATCGCCAGGAGCGCCAGGCCCAGCAACCGGTTCAGTAGAGGGTTAGAGAATAGCCGATAGCGAAATTTGTCCCAGGTCATTGGCAACGGCCGTGAAGAAAATTAATTCGCAAAGTTTTGCTCCCCCGAAAAGCCGGATAACTGAGCCAGTTCTTCCAGCGATCGCATGCCCAGGTAGAGCTGGCCATTGATCTCCCAGGTTGGATAGCTGCTGATATTGGCCTGGTCACAGAGTTGGGGCTGGGCATTGGCTCCCCCCCGATCGCACTCAATCACCGTCAACTGGTTGGCCCCATCGCGAAACAGTTGTTTCTGGCGGGTACAGTAGGGGCACCAGTAAGTTCCATACATTTTGGCTCCAATACTGCTGAGGTGTCGGGCCAGGGCCACCTCCGGGGCCAGATTGGCGCCCGCTGTCGGAACCGGTTCGATCGGAGCCGGGAGAGCCCGAATCGTAATCTTGGGAGCAGTTCCCGCCTTAGTAAACTGGGCCAGTTGAGTCAACACCTGTTCGGCGCTGGCCTTTTCCCCCTGCTGCTGAAACAGTTTGGCGGCAGTTTGCAGATCTGCTTTGGCCTGCTTTTTATTGCCCAAACTGAGGTACTCATCGGCCCGGTTCAGGTACGCGGCAGCAAATTTGGGTTCCAGTTTTAATGCCCGGTTATAATCGGCGATCGCCGCCTGCGGATTCTTTAACCCGGCGTAGGCCAACCCCCGCCCCAGGTAAGCATCCAGCATTTTGGGCTGGAGCCGAATCACCTGGCTGAAATCTTTTAGAGCCCCCTTAAAGTCCTGTTTTTGCAGCTTTTGCACCCCCTGATTGCTCAGGCTGATAGCTTTCACCCTGGCGGGGGAAGGGGCCGGAACTTGAGAACTGGCAACCGGCTGTGAGCTGTTGGGTTGGGATGAGGAGCCCGACTCCAGGGAGGCACAACTGGTCAGAGCCGCCAGCAACAATCCAACCGATAATTGAACCAGGGACGCAGCGGGCCTCGATCGTGGGTGTGTCGATAGAGAACCCCAAACCTTTTGGACAAAGCAACGGGCTGAAGACATAGGAGGCTATCGAGCTGAGAGCAAGGGTAGGGAAATATCCAGGAGTAAGACCAAATTATCCCAGTTGTAGCCTCTGGTTTTCGTAAGATGGGAATTATGAATATTTTTTAAGTTAAGGGTCGATCGCGCAAGGTTCTTTTGTCGATTCCGCGTCAGATTTTACCAGGGCCGACTGTATGAAGCGAATTGTTCTCATTACCGGATTTGAATCCTTCAATACCGACCTCTACCGACAGGCTGCCCAGTTAGCTCAACAACGCTGTCCGGAGTTAGAGGTGAAGGTGTTCAGCGATCGCGACCTGACCAGCCACCCAGATCAAGTAGAAACAGCCCTCCAGAGAGCAGATGTTTTCTTTGGCAGTTTGCTGTTTGACTACGATCAGGTTCTCTGGCTGCGCCAGCGGGTTCAGCCCATTCCCCTGAGGTTGGTGTTTGAGTCGGCCCTGGAACTGATGAGCCTGACCCAGATAGGCAAATTTGCCATTGGCGACAAACCCAAAGGCATGCCGAAACCGGTGCAGTTTATTCTCAGCAAGTTTGGCAGTGGTCGGGAAGAAGACAAACTGGCGGGCTATCTCAGCTTTCTCAAAACCGGACCCAAGTTGCTGAAATTTGTCCCGGTTCAGAAGGTGCAAGACCTACGCAACTGGCTGATTATCTATGGCTACTGGAATGCTGGCGGAGCTGAAAACGTCGCGGCTCTGTTCTGGACTCTGGGGGAGAAGTATCTGGGTTTGACGATCGGTGAGATTGCGCCCCCAATCGAGACTCCCAACATCGGATTACTCCATCCCGATTACTCTGGCTACTTTGAGTCACCCCGACAATACCTGGACTGGTATCAGAGCAAAGAACGGGCCAGAGATAGGCAACCCCGGCCCACTGTCGGAATTTTGCTCTATCGCAAGCATGTCATTACCAGACAGGCCTATATTCCCCAGTTGATCCGGGCCTTTGAAGCTGCGGGCCTGGTTCCCATCCCGATTTTTATCAACGGCGTAGAAGGCCATGTGGCCGTGCGGGATTTGTTGACCAGCGAGCATGAGCAACAACGACGGGCCGCCGGTATCAAAGAATCTCCTGCTCTGTCGGAAGCGGCGGTAGTGGTAGATGCCATCGTCTCGACGATCGGTTTTCCCCTGGTGGGTGGCCCGGCCGGTTCTATGGAAGCGGGCCGCCAGGTGGAGGTAGCAAAACGGATTCTCAGCGCCAAAAATGTTCCCTATATGGTGGCGGCTCCCCTGCTCATTCAAGATCTCCATTCCTGGACAAGGCAGGGCATTGCGGGCCTCCAGAGTGTGGTGCTGTACGCCCTCCCCGAACTGGATGGCGCGATCGACACGATTCCCCTGGGAGGTCTGGTGGGCGAAGACATTTACCTGGTGCCCGATCGGGTGAAGCGGCTCACCGATCGACTGCACCGCTGGATCACCCTGCGCCGCACCCCAGTTGCTGAGCGCAAGGTGGCAATCATCCTCTACGGCTTTCCTCCGGGGTATGGGGCCGTGGGCACTGCCGCCCTGCTGAACGTGCCGCGATCGCTGTTCAAGCTGCTGCAAGCCCTGCAAGCCGAGGGTTACACCGTTGGTGAGTTACCAGCAGATGGAGACAGGCTGATTGAATGGGTCAAAGCCGCCGAAGCGGAAACCGCCCCCAACCCTGGCCGGGTGAATGTTCAGAAACTCGAACAATGGCTTGGCTACCTGCGTACCCACTGGATCGAAAAGAACTGGAAATCCCTCACCGACACCGGGATTAAAACCCTGGGTGACGATTTTCTCTTAGGAGGGGTGCAACTGGGCAATATCTGGATTGGCGTTCAGCCTCCCCTGGGTATTTCGGGGGACCCGATGCGGCTGATGTTTGAACGGGATCTCACCCCTCACCCCCAGTACGCGGCCTTTTACCAGTGGCTCCAGAAAGGGTTTGCGGCCCACGCGATCGTCCACTTTGGCATGCATGGCACCGTCGAGTGGCTCCCTGGTTCGCCCCTGGGAAACACCGGCTATTCCTGGTCAGATACCCTGCTGGGAGATTTGCCCAACCTCTATCTCTATGCCGCCAACAACCCCTCTGAATCGATTCTGGCCAAGCGGCGGGGCTATGGGGTTCTGATTTCCCATAATGTACCCCCCTACGGACGGGCGGGGCTGTACAAAGAACTGGTGACTCTGCGGGATCTAATTGCCGAGTATCGGGAAGACCCCAGCAAAAACTATGCCCTGAAGCAGGCAATCTGCCAGAAGATCGTGGATAGCGGCCTGGATGCCGATTGCCCCTTTACCGAAGCCCAGCACCTGGGAATCGGCTTTACCCCCGAAAATATCAACCTGTTTAGCCCGGAAGCCTTTCATCAGTATCTGGTCAAACTCTACGAATACCTGCAGGTGGTAGAAAACCGTCTGTTCTCAGCGGGGCTGCATACCCTGGGAGAGGCTCCTAGCTCGGAAACTTTAGAGAGCTACCTGAGTGCCTACTTTGGCGAAGAGTTACCCGCAGCGGCGATCTCGGCCGTCGCTCAAGGGGGCGATCGGGAACAATTATTGCGGCAGTTTGACCTGAATGGCAGCAGCCCCAAACTGGAGGAAGCGATTCAGATCCGCCAACTGCTGGCCCAGAATACCGACGAACTGACCAACCTGCTGCGTGGTCTGAATGGAGAATATATTCCCCCCGCTCCCGGTGGCGACCTGCTGCGGGATGGGATTGGCGTGCTGCCTACAGGACGTAATATCCATGCCCTTGACCCCTACCGCATGCCTTCCCCAGCCGCCTACGAACGGGGTCGGGAAATCGCCCGCAAAATTATCGCCCAACACCTGCAGGAGCAGGGAACCTATCCAGAAACGGTGGCGGTGATGCTCTGGGGCCTGGATGCGATCAAAACGAAAGGCGAATCCCTGGGAATTTTGCTGGAGCTGGTAGGAGCTGCCCCCCTGAAGGAAGGAACCGGGAGAGTTGTGCGTTACGAGTTGCAACCCCTGGAACAAATTGGTCATCCCCGGATTGATGTCCTGGCCAACCTATCCGGCATTTTTCGGGATAGTTTCGGGAATGTGCTTGAGCTGTTAGATGACCTGTTTCAGCGGGCCGCAGCCCTGGAAGAACCGGAGGAGCAAAATTTTATCCGCAAACATGCCCTCGCCCTGCAGGCCCAGGGCATTAGCAACGCTTCGGCACGGCTGTTTTCTAACCCCGCCGGAGATTTTGGTTCCCTGGTAAATGACCAGGTCGTAGCTGGCAACTGGGAATCGGGTAGCGAGTTGGGCCAGACCTGGCAGGGACGGAATGCTTTTAGTTACGGCAGACAGGATAAAGGCCAGGCCAGACCGGAGGTACTGCAAAGCCTGCTGAAAACCACCGATCGGATCATTCAGGAAATTGATTCCGTGGAATATGGCCTGACGGATATTCAAGAGTATTACGCCAATACGGGCGGCCTGAAACGGGCTGCGGAACAGCAACGGGGTAAGAAAGTAATCGCCAATTTTGTCGAAAGTTTCTCGAAAGACACTACTCCCCGCAAATTAGAAGACCTGCTCCGGTTGGAGTATCGGACTCGCCTGTTAAATCCTAAATGGGCTGAGGCCATGGCCGCTCAAGGCTCTGGGGGAGTTTACGAAATTTCCCAGCGGATGACTACGTTAATTGGCTGGGGCGGCACCGTTGATTTTCAAGAATCCTGGGTTTACGACCAGGCGGCCGAAACCTATGCCCTGGATTCAGAGATGGCATCCAGGCTGCGGCAGGCCAACCCGGAGGCCTTTCGGAATATTGTCGGACGTATGCTAGAGGCCCATGGTCGGGGCTTCTGGCAACCCGAGCCAGAGGTGCTAGCACAACTCCGGCAATTATACGAACTGACGGACGAGCAACTGGAAGGGATTGCTCCCTGACAAGGGAAGTTGCCAATAAAAAAGGAGGTGATAAATCACCTCCTTCAACAGGAAATTGAGCTAGGACTGCAATGAACCTGGGTTAGTAATGTTCGGCCATACTGCTGGGAGAACCAGATACTCCGCTGGTACTAGCAGATACACCGGTCGCTTCCTTGACAAAACCAGCGTAGGCTTCCATGCCATGTTCGCCAATATCCAGACCGAGCAGTTCTTCTTCTTCGGAAACGCGAATTCCCAGAGTAGACTTCAGCACAACCCAGAAAATGGTGGACATAATCAGGATGGCAGCACCGACGGAAATAGTACCCAGGAACTGAATCCACAGTTGGTTGATACCACCACCAAAGAATAAACCGGTGGGGCCACCAGTGTAGAATCTATCACCCTCGGCAAACAGACCAATCGACAGGGTACCCCAGACACCGTTGACCAGGTGAACGGAGATTGCACCCACGGGGTCGTCAATCTTGAGCTTATCGAAGAAGCCAACCGCAAAGACAACCAGGACACCGCCAATAGCACCAATGATGGCGGAAGAAGGCACACTGATATAGGCACAGGGAGCGGTGACAGCAACCAGACCGGCCAGGATACCATTAATCACCATGGAGAGGTCGGGCTTGCCTAAAAGCGTCCAGGCCGTAATGGTCGCAGCAATCCCACCAAGGGCCGCACCGGTGTTGGTAGTCAAAGCGATGTGAGAGATTGCAACGGGGTCAGCCGCCATGGTGGAACCGGGGTTAAACCCGAACCAGCCCAACCACAGGATCAAGCAACCCAGGGTAGCAATGCTCATGTTGTGAGCAGGCATGGCGTTGGCAGAACCATCGGCATTGTACTTGCCAAGCCGGGGGCCAAGGATGAAAGCACCGGTCAAAGCAGCCCAACCACCAGCGGCGTGAACTACCGTAGAACCGGCAAAATCCCAGAAGCCAAGCTTATAGAGCCAGCCACCACCCCAGATCCAGTGACCGGTGATGGGGTAAGCAATCCCAACCAGTAACAGGCTGAAGATCAAAAAGTCAACGAACTTGATCCGCTCAGCAACCGCACCAGAAACGATGGTTGCAGCGGTTCCAGCAAACACCAGCTGGAAGAAGAACTTGGCAGCCAGAGGTACGCCAGTCCAGTTGATAGCGCTAAAGATACCCTGGTAAGCATCTCCGGTTGCCGGACTGTTGTCAGCGCCGGTCAGGAAGAAACCACCGCTGGTACCAATAAAGCCATTACCATCGCTGAACATCAAGCCAAAGCCGATCGCCCAGAAGGCAGTAGTCGAGAGGGCAAACACGATCAGATTCTTGGCCAGAACGTTAACCGCGTTTTTCTGGCGGCACATGCCGGTTTCTAACATACCGAAGCCAGCGTTCATGAAAAACACCAGCATCCCGGCAATCATCACCCACATGGTATCCATGCCGACTTTCAGATCTGCCGCCGTTTTGGCAAGAGACTCCACCGTAGGAGGTTCGGCAGCAATACCAGCAACACTCCATCCCAGAACGATCAGTAAGGCCAGAGGCAGGCAGGCTTGCCAGCTTGGGGTCAGATTTCTTGCCAACCATTCAGGGGAAAGCCAGCGACGGTCAAAGCGAGAGACAGCCCCTTTCAGGGTCAGTCGGCGCTTCTTCCGACCTAACTGTTTTCTAAGTAGCAAATTAGCCATAGCGTTTGGAAAACCCTCGGTGAACGATATTCAGTGCTGCGGGGATAACACAACTCTGACTAAGGCTGGGAGCCTTGCTACCTGATCCGCCCTGACAAAATTCAGGTCGGAATGATATCAGGCAACCACAAGCTCTGGTTTGAATCGTTACTAACCACTCAGCTCAGACACTGAAACCTTGAAGAATCAATAAAGAATTGCACCAATTTTGAGCCCCTATATTCTGTATCTCTTTACACAATTCTGTAGCAGGAAAGTTCAATCAAGCTCCAAATAGCTTTTCAAGTTTTAGAAGAAAAATAAATACCTTCTATAGAGAGATGCCGAATTTACCAGGGGGTTCAGAGGTTTGGCTACCTTTAACCGGAGGCAGTAAATCTCAGCTCAAGTTTAGTTACGATGCTTTAAATAAATATTTACTGGCACCGCTCGTTCTAACGGTAATTGTTCAGATTCAAATTAATCCTCAAGGGAGAAAGAAGCGCTGCAAACACCTTCTTTCCCCCTACGGAAATCCAGTTCCCCACTCCTCCGGTCACTCTCCAGGGGCTAGTTTCAGGGAATAATTTCTACATATTCTTGCCGATCGTATAACTTCCTGGGGCAGCACTGATCCGACCAGCTACAGGAAAGTCTGGATAGGCCAGTACTCCAGTTTCAGAGACATCCAGCCCTTCCAACTCGGCTTCAGCCGAGGTACGCATGGGTACCAGGCGATCGAGGATTCTAAAAAACAGATAGGAAACTCCAAAGGCCCAGATCAGTAACGTCAGCAACCCAATCAGCTGCGCCACCATCTGTCCGGCATCCCCCGCCAACAACCCTCTGACTGAACCGGCTACACCATTCCAGGCGCCACCATAGTAGGCTGTACCATCGGCAAAGATACCTACGGCCAGAACTCCCCAGGAACCGCATACCCCATGGACAGAAATCGCCCCTACAGGGTCGTCAATTCTCATCCGATCCCAAAATTCGACGGAGACACAGACCAGGACCCCGGCTACGCAGCCAATAATAAACCCGGCGGGCGCACCAACAAAACCAGAGGCAGAGGTAATGGCCACCAGACCGGCCAGCAAGCCATTGGCAATCATGGTCGGATCGGGTTTACCAACCCGGTAAATCATGTAGAGGGCTGCGGCCAGAGCCCCCCCCGCCCCCGCAAGCATAGTTACGGTAGCGATAATCCCGACTCGATTTAACCCCCCGCCCGCCACACCTAAGGTGCTTCCAGCATTAAACCCAAACCAACCAAAGGCCAGAATGAAGGTGCCCAACAAACCCATGGGAATATGGTGTCCCGGAATCGCGTTGATGGAGCCATCCTGGTTATATTTACCCAGGCGTGGCCCCAGGACGATCGCCCCCGCCAGGGCACACATGCCACCCACCCCATGAACCACTCCAGAGCCAGCAAAATCGACGTAACCATGCCCCAGACCAAAATTAACCCCTAATTGAGACAGCCATCCGCCGCCCCAGGCCCAGTTGCCAAACACCGGGTACAGAATCATTGAAATAAAAAAGCCATAGATGGCAAAGGACTTCAGACTCCAGCGTTCGGCCATAGAACCCGTCGGAATCGTTGCAGCCGTGTCCATAAACACCATTTGAAACAGAAAAATGGTGTAAACCCCAACGTCGTAAGCATCACCCGTCAGGAAAAACCCATTGGTTGCAAACAGGCCAAAGGGTTTACCAAAAAGTTCAATAACCACTTCCTTAGAAACATCCAGGCCAGCAGTTCCGCCCAGGGCTGCAACGGGCATCGCTCCGTACATTAGGGCAAATCCGGCAATCCAGAAACCGGTGAGTCCAATGACGTAAATTAGAAAATTCATCAGCATGGTATGGGAAGCATTTTTTGCTCTGGTAAAACCGGTTTCAACCAGAGCAAAACCTGCCTGCATGAACATAACCAAAAACCCTGTCAGCAGTGTCCAACTCAGGTTAATCGCTATCCGATTTTGTCCAACGGCTTCCGCCAACCCGATCGCCAGAGGTTCATTTTCAGCCTGCAACTTAAATCGCTGATAAGCCGCCAGTTTCTCAGCGTAATCTGGTGCCGTTTGATCCTGCGGCTCCATCACCAGAAAGCTGCTTCCCGATGCAGTTTGAACATCAGCTATCCCGCCTGTAAGATTCCCTCCCGGATCTCCCGCCAAAACTTTTTGTGTAATCAATAGAGTGCTGAACACAAGGGCCATAGTAATCAGCATTCTGACGGCAAACCGTAGAGATTTGGATAGCCCAACACCTTTAACTTTTTGATTAAATTGATTCATAACCAACCCTCTAAAACGACAGGGAATTACACTTTGATTTTCGATTTAGACTTACCAAAAAGCCACAATTTTCATAGAAAATTGAAGACCAAAATTCAATTTCAAAACTTTTACAAATCCTTAGCCTCCAAATATCTGAGGTTTCGGCTCAAACCAGATCGAAAATAATTTCAGGCTTCCAATATTTGGCTTCCTGTCCTGGCATCCAGCCAAATCAGGGAAGTATGCAACCGCACAAAATTAGACCCTAAAACTAAAATCAAAGGGACAGGTTAAACAACTCCCCGCACAATTAACCAACTTGATTTCCGGGAAAAATTAGATTACAGACTAGAAGTATCTTTAACTACATAGCAAAGGAAACATCCTAATCATTAATCACAAAGCTAGGATAATTAAGACGAATTCCAGTCGGGCTATTCCGTATCAAAACATACAAGACGCTCCGTATTTTCCCAAAACTTTAGATTTCAGAATTTTCATCTGTTAATTCAGAGATTTCCAGGAATACAAAGCTATAAGTTATTAAAAATTACAGTTCACCCTTTAGTACAGCAAAACGAAAGTTTTATAAGGGGTGAAGGGGTTCCACCTCGTCTTAGGGGCTTCGCCCCCAAACCCCATGTTGCAAAATTTGGTGTTTGCCACACTAGTAATTAGATCAAGAATTTAAGAATTAGGATGAATTTGGCTGTTAGGCTGACTCTCACAACAGGCTGCAGGTTATCTGAAAATTAACAAATCCTTGATACAAATTGCAGGCGCGATCGCCAGCAGTCCTCAGAATTGCAGCCATCCCAGCACTCAATCCAGACTCACCGATAAAACTACCATTACCAGCAGGCTTGGGGAAGCAACCCTACCCGGTTGACAAACCAGAAACAATAAAGTACATTTGTACCAGCTTCGCTTCATCACTCCTTAAGCACAGCCCCCAGTGACCTCCGGGGGCTTATTTTTTTAAAGCCTGGCTACTTCCGTTCTGGCAGGTCTGCCCCTAGTGAATGCCGCCCAGGGACAGGATATGTTCAGCCCAAAAGATTTCAGCCTCTGTGCCCGCTACCAGAAGAATATAGTTGCCCCTGGCTATTTCCAGAGCACAGTCCTGGGCCTGCCGGGCGATCGCGCCCCGGTTGATCAGAGCACCAATGACCAGGCCCGCCATCGTACAAAAGCTACTACTCAACAAAATGAGTGACAGGGCCGAGTCCCAGAGCAACTGCCCTAAACCCGGTAAAAACAGGGCAGCCAATCCCAGGATGGGGCCGGCCATGCTACCTACTGCCCATCCCGCTACCAGTGCATGGGCCAGGGTTACAGGGGTATACAAAACTTCCCAGAGGGAACTCTGATGCAGCAACTCCTTAACATCCCTTGGCAAATTCCATTGCGGGCAGGAGTCCTGCTCTCCAAACGGAATGCTGCCAAGAACATACATCTGAGCCAGGGGAAACCCGGCCAGAACCAGGTTATCTAAGGCCCTTCCCGCCGCTTCCCGATTGGAAAATCTGCCAACAATTCCCTTATGCCAGTTCGTCATTGCTACCCCAGTCAGAAGCATGGAAACCAGAAAAAATTTGTACTCCAGGCTACGGAATTTTTCCTGCCAAAAAGCAACCCAACATCTCCCACCACCGCTCTCGCAGAAGCAGGGCTAAACCTATTCAATAATCAAAAGATTCTAAGGAATAATTTTAGATTCTTTTGATCTCCCTACCTCTGTCACGGGAAGGAATTTAACCCCCTGTAACGCTCTAGAATGGCCTCAAATTAAACCGGTTTCCGGACGCGCAGCATGCGATCGCCCCCTCTTTGAAATTCGTAGGCGACGGGACAAATTTCCGTCTGATAACCGGAATGCTGCAATTCCTTGAGAACCGGAGCGAGCAGGGGAGACACTTCTCCAGAAATATTCAGCAGGGGAAAAATTCGAACCTCCTGAGCAACCCGGCCCATTTCCTCGATCGCGGCCAGATGAAACTCCCCAGATAGATGATCGGAATAGGTAAACAACAGGTGGGAACAGAGAGCCAGATCAAACTGCTGAGGCGCAAAGGGCAGACACGGTAGCGCAATCGGTTGGTAGCGTCCCTCCCGCAATCCCTCAGGGAAATCGGCTAAAAACTCTGTCATAGCAACCATCCGAACTTCCCCCAAATGGGCAGGAGATTGAATGTCTTGCCAGACGTAATTTTGCAGGTTGGCCTCTACGCCCTGCAAAATCTGGTCGCAGGTAGCAGCAATCCGTTCAGCAATTTCTGCTGGCGAAAACTGATAGAGCGGGTCACAGGAAATGACGGAATAGCCCTGCTGGGTCAATTCCGCATTAAAGCTGGCAGGCCCCCCTCCACAGTCGAGCAAAGACCCCAGCAAATCTGCCTCCGTCAGGTCAAACATTCGACGATACTCAGCCAGCGATCGGCCCCAGGGTACGACTTCAGCTAATTTCAACCCCACAACTCAACCTCACCGATGCAAAACATTGCAAGCAGGTTTAATTTTCAAACACGGCCCCCCGTTGTTTCAAATCCTGACAGACCGCTTTAGATAACCCACTATTGCCCCCAAGCCTGGTTTTATCGAGTTTGGCCCCCGCCAGATTGGTATCACTCAGATCGGCCCAGCGCAGATCAGAATTCGTCAAATTCGCCCCATAAAGACTGGCCCCACTCAGGTCAACCCCAGTTAAGCTGATCCGGCGCAGATCAGTATGGCTCAGGGTAACTGAGCGCAAACTGGCACCATCTAACTTGGCATCCATCAGGGTGGCTCGCCGCAGATCGGCATGATTCAGGGTCGCATTCATCAAATTCGCCCCGGTCAGATTCGCACTCAATAACTTGGCGCTGATCAGGTTCGCCCCATTTAAGTTGGCACTGATCAGGTTCGCCCCATTTAAGTTGGCGCTGATCAGGTTCGCTCCAATCAGGCTGGCTCCGATTAAAGTGGCATTTGACAGGTCAGCATTGACCAGATTGGCATGGGCAAGATTGGTACCAATCAGATTTGCTTCCGCTAACTGGGCCGATCGCAAATCTAACCCACTCAGGTTTGCTGTACAAAAGTCTTTGGCTGGGTTCAACCCGGCCACCCGGGCCAGTTCAAAAAAGTCGTCGGTATCTGCCTCTGCTACCAGCTGAATCAGCTCTCGAAGCCGTTGGAGCGATTTTTCACTAATCATTGTGGTCTACTGCCCAGTAGAAACAGGGCGCGATTAGGGAACAGCCTACAGCCACAGCTACAGTCCCATCTTTCCCAGTTTCGCAAAACCCAAATATCTCGGTAGGCAAAGCCCGCCGAGCATGAAGCACCAAAATAATCAAGTCTCTAAATAAGAACCTAGACTGACCTCACCTTAGATAGTACGAATGACAGCTACGGATATTCAAAACCATCTGCCAACCAGAGGTCAGACGGCACTAAACAACAGCCAATTCAAGCAACATCTAATTTCTGATTGGTCAGCGACAGGGTAATGAGCCGCTCAATCACCGCTCGTTTAGCAGCACTCACCCCTGCTGGAACCAGGGCTTCTAACAACGCGTCTCGCTCTGAAGGGTCTAAGGTCGCCCTGGCTTGCTTACTAACCGACGCTGCGGAGTAGCCAGAAGCAGATTGCCAGACAAAATCATCGGGACGATCGTAGTTAGGTTGCAGCATAGGACGGTCAGAAGAATCAGTTCGCTAGAGTTGCTGGGTACCAGAATTGGCAGGTAGATACAAAAAGCAAAGGCAAAATCGAGTTATCTAACTTTCTAGAAGAAATACCAATCTCTTCCAGGGTAGCAAGCCCTGTCGAAGTATTGATCTTCATCCAGAAATCGTCAAGCCCTATTCGTACAAAGCTGGAAACTGATTCTCCATTTTTCAGGAGAAACCCACCAGACTATTAAAAATATTATTCCGCATATATCTAAGACGATAACACTCCCCAGTGAAGGAAAGGAAAAACCTACGGAATCTTCACAAGGATAGATTTTAGATAGGGGCTAAACTTCCTGGTCAAGCCTGTTTTTGCAGCATTCCTCCCACCCGTAGGAGCCACTATCTCTGGGATCAATTACCCGAATCGAGGCAATCTCCATTCCCCCAGAAAGCTGTAGCCGATCACCTCGATCTTGTGTCAGGATCAGTTGTTGACTCTTTTTCCTTCTTATTTTTGCCATGCTGGTGCAATCCCCTGTCTCCGAATTGCCGTTTCTGGGTGCTGATTTTGCTACAGATTACGACAATGCCCATGCGGTCATCTTACCGATCGCCTACGAAGCCACCACCACTTACCGACGGGGGTGTGAGAATGGGCCAGCAGCCATTCTAGAAGCATCTCAACAGGTCGAAGTGTACGATGAAGAACTGGATCGGGAAACCTGCGAAGTAGGAATCTGGACTCACCCGGCGATCGCCGACACTCGCAATCAGCAACCCGTTTCCAGCGAAGAGATGCTGCAGGTGACGCAAGCCAGCGTTGCCAAACTGGTACACGATGGCAAGTTTGTGATTTCCCTGGGAGGCGAACATAGCATTACCACCGGCATCGTCGAAGCCTATCGGCAGGCCCATCCGGGGGAAAGTTTTACCGTCGTGCAAATCGATGCCCATGGGGATTTGCGCCATGAATACGAAGGCTCTATTCACAACCATGCCTGCGTTATGAAACGCATCGTAGACATGGGGTTACCTACGGTACAGGTAGGGATTCGGGCGATCTGTAAAGAAGAAGCCGATTTGATTAAAGACCGACAACTGGTGGTGTTTCGGGCTCGGGAGATTGCCACCCAGGCCGACTGGATGGAACGGGCCTGGGCCAGTATCAAGACCGACAAGGTTTTCATCACGATCGACCTGGATGGGATTGATCCCACCCTGATTCCGGGGGTGGGAACCCCAGAGCCGGGGGGCTTAAACTGGTACTCTCTATTGACCTTCCTGCGGCAAATTTTTAACACCCATCAGGTGATTGGCTGCGATGTCATGGAACTGGCACCGATCGTAGATTCGGTTGTCTCTGAATTTACAGCCGCCAAGCTGGTCTACAAACTGATTGGTTATCAGGCGATCGCCCAAAACTGGTAACTAAACTTTCCCCGGGGCAGGGTTCTGGCCACCGGCCTGGAGCAGGACTTGGCCAGACTCGCCGCTGAAATCGGTGTAGTTTCAAAAAAGCGTTTCCCGGTTCATTTTGATGCTACAACCGATGCAAGCTTGTTATAGTGATTGGTTATTATTGCTTACCATCACAGCCTCCCCCGAACCAGGATTTGTCAAGAAAGCAGGTGATAGGATTCATTCGTATGGACAAGGGTGGAACATTGATTGGCGGCTACGCGCCCGATTTTGAAATTCCAGGTGTTGATAGTTCAGTTCATCACCTGGCCCAATACCTGAAGCAGTACCAGGCGGTGGGGGTGGTATTCATGTGCAACCACTGTCCGTACGTGAAGCTCTACCTCGATCGACTCAAGCAGTTGCAGGCCAATTTCGCGAGTCAAAACTTCACCCTGATCGGGATTAACTCTAATGATGCCGAGCAGTATCCTGAGGATAGTTTTGACAACATGAAACTGTTTGCGACGGAACACCAGTTAAATTTCCCTTACCTGCGGGATTTGACCCAGGAAGTCGCTCAGAGCTTTGGAGCCCAAAAAACCCCCCACGCGTTTCTGCTTAACAAGGAAGGGGTAGTTTGTTACAGTGGAAGCATTGACGATAGCCCCCATGATCCCAGTTCCGTACGGGTGTCCTACTTACGCGATGCCATTGCCCAGGTACTTCAGGGAGAAAATATTACAGCAACTTCAACGGAACCGGTTGGATGTTCTGTGAAATGGAAAGTTTAACAATCGGAGGCAGGGAAAGCAGATTTTTCATTCACCAAGAAAATAGCTCTTCTCACCTGGAACTTTCCCTGGAGAATTTACATCTTAGTGGTATTGTAGGTTCAAAATGATGGAATTTATTAAGAAAGTCACTACATGGGAGTAACTTACCAGCGGGTTTTGCTTAAGCTAAGTGGTGAAGCCCTGATGGGCGATCTCCCCTATGGCATCGATGCTACGATCGTCCATGACATCGCCCTAGAAGTGGCAGATGTGGTAGCAAGCGGCGTTCAGGTCGCAATCGTAGTTGGGGGAGGAAATATTTTTCGCGGGGTCAAAGGTGCAGCCGCCGGGATGGATCGAGCAACGGCTGACTATATCGGTATGATCGCCACCGTCATGAATGCCATGACTCTCCAGGATGCTCTCGAGCAGGTTGGCGTGCCCACGCGAGTTCAAACGGCCATTTCTATGCAGGAAGTTGCCGAGCCCTATATTCGCCGCCGGGCCATCCGTCACCTGGAAAAGAAGCGAGTTGTCATTTTTGGGGCAGGTTCTGGCAATCCATTTTTTACCACTGACACAACCGCTGCCCTGCGGGCCGCCGAGATCGGGGCCGATGTTTTATTTAAGGCCACCAAAGTAGATGGGGTTTATGATTCAGATCCCAGGGTCAACCCCAATGCCCGTCGCTATAAGACCCTCAACTACACGCACATTCTAACCCAAGACTTACGGGTGATGGACAGTACTGCCATATCCTTATGTAAGGATAATCATATTCCCATCATTGTGTTTGACCTCTCTGTGAAGGGAAATGTGCGTCGGGCCGTGATGGGAGAACAAATTGGAACGCTTGTTGGAGGTCTGTGTGAAGTTAGCTGACGTTGAAGAGCACATGCACAAGGCGATCGAGGCAACACAGCGATCGTTTAATACGATTCGGACTGGAAGAGCCAACGCCTCCATTCTGGATCGGGTGATGGTGGAGTACTATGGCTCTCCGACACCACTAAAGTCTCTGGCAAATATCACAACGCCAGATGCCACAACGATCAATATTCAACCCTTCGATCGGGGTAGCATGTCCCTGATTGAAAAGGCGATTTCCCTCTCAGATGTGGGTTTAACCCCCAGCAATGATGGCTCGATCATTCGCCTGATCATTCCCCCTCTGACCACTGAACGCCGTAAAGAATTGGTTAAGATAGCCGCCAAGTTTGCCGAGGAAGGTAAGGTTTCGGTACGAAATATTCGGCGGGATGCGGTCGATTCGGTCAGAAAGCAGGAGAAGGCCAGCGAAATTTCTGAAGATGAAGCGCGGGACCTGCAGGACAAAATTCAGAAATTAACTGACAAATATATTGCTAAGGTTGATGCGATTTTAGCTGAGAAAGAAAAGGACATCACTACCGTTTAGGTAGGATTCAGGTAATTCCTGCAGAACGAAGGCTGACTTTTATCTTAAAGAGCTTAAACAACAGGGAGATTCAACTGCTATTTGAATCTCCCTGTTTTATTGCAGTTTTATTGCCTCTAACCTGCTTAAGCAGGCTGGAAATGGCTGAGATTAGAGGCCCGAACCAGTTCGATCTCGGCAGGACGCACCACGTAGGCTACATGCATGGGGTAACCTTCGGAGTAAATTGCATCAATATACTTAAGGGCCGTTTCTCGGCTTTTATAGGAGCGCAATGCCCGTTCCTGGCCATTCGGATAGCGAATACAAACTTCCCAAATCATAGCTATAGCCTCACCTGACGAGCAGAAGCGCCCTGGTCATTACGCTTCATAAAACTTTCATAGTTCCATCCTAAATTTTTCCCGTGTCTTTGCACTCCGTAGAACTGGCGATTTGTGAGAACAGGGATAATTCCTTCTATCTATATAGAAACTTCATAAAGCGGCAATCAAATTACCCTGAAAATACGCAGAATAGTGATCAATTGGGTTTCCAGGTATCCCTTCTAACAGGCTACGGACGGGGGATTGGGTAAAACTCGCTGGATTCAAGTATCAGCCTTTTACCAATACTTGAGTATTTTCTGGGAAAAAAGAGGAGGATCTGTTTTTTGAAGATTTTTTGGATTGACGGAATAAATTAAGTTTTAGTAGAGGTTACGGTTACGCTTAGACAAAGGCTGCTTAGTTAACTAGATTTGGCATTTTTCGGGGCCAGGAATCTTAACTGTAGAGGCAAACTGCATTTAGAGGAGTGTTCTGGCATGGTGTTTGATTGCATCATTATTGGGGCGGGGCCGGCAGGAGCCAGCGCAGCATACCATCTGGCAAAACGGGGTCGATCGGTAGTAATACTGGAGCAGCAGGCTTTACCCCGCTATAAACCCTGTAGCGGTGGGGTTTCCCCGGCGGTAGGGGAGTGGTTTGATTTTGATTTTGCGCCAGTGATTGTCCAGAAAGTAGAAAACATCCGCTATACCTGGAAACTGGATGACCCGGTGGATGCCAGGTTAGTCACGCCAGAGCCAATGTGGATGGTAGAACGGGATAAATTTGACCATTTCCTGGTGCAGCAGGCTCAGGGGCAAGGAGCAGAACTGCGAGATCAGACCCCTGCCACCGGGATCGCCTTTAAAAGCGATCGCTGGCAGGTTACGACTTCCAGTGGAACCGTAGAAGGACGGTACCTGATTGCCGCCGATGGTGCCAGGGGAAGCGCCACCCAGTGGTTAAAGTTCAAGGAGCCGAAACGGCGTTTAGGGGCGACCCTGGAAACCCGAGCCGAAAAGGTAGCCAGCTATGCCCAGTTTGAGTTTGGCATGGTGAAAAATGGCTATATCTGGAATTTCCCTAAACCCGGAGGTTACTCCCTGGGGATTGCCACCCTGCGAGGTAGTGACCCGGCCAACCTGGGGGGTTTACTTCAGGATTATGCCAGCAAGTCTGGTACAGCCACCCCGATCGGTCAACCCCAAATCCATCCCCTTTGTCTCTGGGACGGGAATCAGCAACTGCATACGCAGAATGCCCTGGTAGCCGGAGAAGCAGCCTGTGTCGTTGACCCCTTTACCGCCGAAGGAATTCGTCCGGCGATGTTTACAGGGGTCAAAGCCGCAGCGGCGATCGACGAGGCTCTGGCCGGTAATCTGAATGCCCTGGAAACCTATAGCAAAGTCATTGCCGAGGAATGGGGCACAGATATGATCTGGGCCCAACGCCTGGCAGGAGTGTTTTACCGGGTACCGGGCATTGGTTACAAAGTTGGGATTAAACGTCCGGCGGCTACGGAGCGAATTGGTCAAATTCTCTGCGGCCAGTTGCGTTACGGCGATGTTGCAACCTACGCCATCAAACGTCTCAGTAGTGGTTTAATCCCGGGCATGGGGTGACCCGCAAACCCAGTATAAATTAGCACTACTGTGTATCTATGTAACAGGTGGAGAATTTTTGCTGACCCGGGGGCATTTTAGACCCAGAACCTCTGACCTGGCAGTCCAAACAAGGCGGGCAGGGAGGGTTTTCGGAGTTCGCTGTTTTACGACAGCTCAGCACTCTGGTGAATTTCACTCACAGATGCCGATTCTGGAGTACCCATGGGCCAGCGATCGATCACCAACCAGTCTGTTGAACCAGCGCCCCCATGCTATGACAAGGTGATCACAATGATTGCCCGGGAGGCTCCCCTGCCAGATATTCTGGGTACTCTGCAGCAGTTATGGGAAAAGCAACTGACGGGAGCCTGCTGCCGAATTTTTTCCTTTTCGACCCCAACCCCCGCCCCGATTCAAGCCACTCAAACCCACCCCTGGTGTCGATGGATTGTCTCTAATCAGGGAGAACCTCTGGGTCTGGCAACTATAGATGGCGATCGCCCCTGGCTCGAAGAGGAGTTAGATAACTTGAGCCAGCCAGTTCTAGATCTGGCCAAAATCGCGCTAACCCAACACCAGACCGAGCAGCGCCTTGAAGACAGTGCCCATTTTATTCAACGGGTTGCCGATGCCACCCCCAATATTTTTTACATTTACGATCTGTCTGAACAGCGGACGATTTATATCAATCGGACTGTAATGACGGTTCTGGGTTACTCCCCCGAAGCAATTCAGGGTATGGGAGGGGCTACCCTGCAAAATCTGGTTCATCCCGATGATTGGGATAGGGTGATAACTCATTTTTGCCGGCTATCGGAGGCGATCGAGAACGAGGTGTTTGAAGCGGAATATCGCCTGCAACATGCGGATGGCAACTGGTGCTGGTTGAGTTCCCGCGATACAGTTTTTGCTCGCAACTCCATGGGCCAGCCTCAACAAATTTTGGGAACCGCCCAAGATATCACCCACCAGAAACAAGCCACCAGCGAACTGACCCAGCAGGCGAACCGCGAGCGCCTGATCGGGAAAATTACTCAACGAATCCACCAATCTCTGGATTTAGCTGAGATCTTAAATACAACGGTGGCGGATGTACGCCAATTTCTCCAGACCGATCGGGTGATTATTTACCGCTTTCAACCCAACTGGCATGGGGTAGTAGAGGTGGAGGCAGTGGGGGAGGGATGGGTGCCCCTGCTGGATATGACGATTAAAGATCCCTGTTTTGTCGCTACCTACAAAAACCATTACCAGCAGGGACGAATTCGCGCGATCGACGATCTCTACAGTGTTGACCTGGCTGAGTGCCATATTGAACTACTCACCCAATTTCAGGTACGGGCTCATTTAGTTCTGCCTATTTTGCAAGCAGACCAGCTCTGGGGTTTACTGATTGCCCACCACTGTTCTGGGCCGCGGCACTGGCAACCCCAGGAAATCAGCCTGTTGCAGGAGCTGGCCGCCCAAACGGGCATCGCGATTCAACAGTCAGAACTATACCTGCAGGTTCAACAACTGAATATTGAGCTGGAAGTTCAGGTTGATGAACGAACCCACCTGCTCCAGCAATCTCTAGATTTTGCAGAAGTTCTGAAACAAATCAGCGATCGAATCAGGGACTCTTTAGAAGAACACCAGATTTTGCAAACGGCGGTTCAGGCCCTAGTGACCGTTCTAAAAGTAGATTACTGTTGTGCCATTTTGTATAACCCTGACTGGACCGCAGCAACAGTGCATTACGAATTTATCCAGAACCCCCTGGGTTCGGCGGTAGGCCAGCAACTACGGGTAGCTGATACTCCTAAAGTCCATAAAAAACTGCTGGAAGGTGAGGTGTTTATTGCCTATGAACAAACCCGAACTCAGTACCTCTGGGCAGCGGAAACGGGGGATCTGGCCTGTCCTAACCTGTTCCCTAATCTGGCGGCAAAACTCCTCTGCCCCATCCTGGTAGAAACTTCTCCCGGTCAGACCAATTTCCAGGCCCTTGGCTATCTCGCGGTGATCCACCAGACGGCCCGTAGCTTCAGTGAAGCCGAAATTAAATTAGTCAGGCAAGTAGCCAACCAATGCGCGATCGCCGTTCGGCAGGCCAGACTTTACCAGGCGGCTCAGGCCCAGGTAGAAGCCTTAGAAACCCTGAATCGATTAAAGGACGACTTTCTCAGTACCGTTTCCCACGAACTTCGTACCCCCGTTGCCAGCATGAAGCTGGCCATTCAGATGTTGAGGATGACTCTCAAACAAACTGAACCGCTTGATCGGGAGAAAGCCATACGCTACTTAAGCATCTTGCAAAAAGAGTGTGAGCGGGAAATTAGCCTGATCAATGACTTACTCAATTTTCAGCAGGTTGAAGCTCCCTACCAGTCAACCGGACAACAACAGGTACCACTGAAAGACTGGCTGTCCCAGCTGACCCAGCCCTTTAGGGAACAGACGGAGCAACGCCAGCAGATCTTGAAAGTTGAAGTACCAACTGACCCGATCGCGGTTCTGTTAGAACGAGCTGCGATCGAACGAATTCTGCTGGAATTACTCAGTAATGCCTGCAAATATAGTCCAGCAGGGGCAACGATTCAATTGGCAGTAGAAATAGAAGGAGCAGGGTTGAAGTTTCGGGTGTGCAATTCTGGGGTAGAAATTCCGGGCAGCGAACAGTCCCGCATTTTTGATAAGTTTTACCGCATTCCCAGCACCGATCCCTGGAAACAAGCAGGCACCGGCTTAGGGTTGGCTCTGGTGCAAAAACTGGTCACCCAGTTACAGGGAACAATTCGAGTAAGTAGCGAGGCTGGCCAGACCTGCTTTGAGGTTGAGGTGCCGATTTTAGCTCCCACCCCTGCCGAATTGCCCCATCTGCCTTCTCAGGCCGGTACCTGAATCTTCTGGCTGCCCGATAGGCCAAAGGCTGCGTGGATCACTTGCAAAGCTGCCACTCCCTGCTCCTTGGCCACCACACAACTGACCTTAATTTCAGAGGTGGCAATCATCTGAATATTGATGTTATGACCGGCCAGGGCTTCAAACATCCGGGCCGCGGTTCCCGGTTGACCGACCATTCCCGAACCCACAATACTCACCTTGGCAATCTCCCGATCGACCATGATTTCACCACACCCCAACTCGGGTGCAGCGGCTTCTAAGGCCAGACGGGCGGTTTCGGCATCGGCTTGAGCCACCGTAAAGGCAATGTCACGGGTGGCTACGTCATTAATAATGCGGCAGCGCTGAGACTGGATAATCATATCCACACTGATATTTTTGCTGGCCAGCAGTTGAAACAACTGGGCCGCCATACCAGGACGATCGGGAATATGGCGAATGGCCAACCGGGCCTGGTTTAGATCGAGGGCCACCCCCCGCACTGGAGGAGCCTCGGACTCAGGTATGGGGGAATTATCCTGGGGAGCCGTAGCCCGGTACTCGGTAGCTTCACTCACCGGGGAACTATTGACTTCAAACGCCTGACAGAGGGCGGCGATCGCCCGGTCACAGTCGTCATCGGCAATCACACAACTGACCTTGACCTCCGAGGTGGAAATCATCTGAATGTTAATTCCCGCCTGGGCCAGGGTGGTAAACATTTGAGCTGCTACCCCGGGACGGCCAATCATACCGGCCCCGGCGATCGCCACCTTGGCAATCCGTTGTTCGACCATGACTTCTGCGTCCCCCACCGGGGTTTTGCCAGCCAGGGCCGGAATGATCGCACTGGCCACCGCTTCGGCCCGGTTGAGGGACTCTTTTGTGACGGTAAAGGCAATGTCGTTGGTGTTGCCTTCATGGATGGATTGAATAATCAGATCGACATCTAAATCCTGGGACGCAATTTCACCAAACAAACGGGCCGCCACCCCGGGCCGATCGGGCACCCGCAGCAGGGATACCTTGGCCTGATCGGGGTCAAACTCGACGGCATCCACCGGACGTACCAGCTCTAACCCTTCTACTGGGCGGGTTTTGGGCAGAGGGGAAGTAACCCAGGTGCCCGGTTCTTCACTCCAGCTCGATCGCACCACCAGGGGCATACCGTAGTTACGGGCAATTTCTACGGCCCTGGGATGCAGCACCTTGGCTCCCAGACTGGCCAACTCCAGCATTTCGTCACAGGTAATTTCGGCCATGAGTTGGGCCTCGGGTACCAGCCGGGGGTCGGTGGTGAGAATCCCCGGAACATCGGTATAAATTTCGCAGAAATCTGCCTGGAGGGCAGCAGCCAGGGCCACCGCCGAAGTATCGGAACCGCCCCGACCCAGGGTAGTAATTTCTAACTCATCGGTGCTACTGACCCCCTGAAACCCAGCCACCACCACCACCTTACCCTCCTGCAGGTGGCGTTCCAGGCGATCGGTGGCGATACTGAGAATACGCGCTCTCGTATGGGTCGCTTCGGTAATGATTCCAACCTGGGCCCCGGTGAGGGAAATGGCAGGCTGGCCCAATTCCTGCAGGGCCATGCTGAGCAAGGCGATGGACACCTGTTCGCCGGTGGACAGTAACATATCCATCTCTCGCCGACTGGGATTGCTAGAAATCTCATTGGCCAGCTTCACCAGACCATCGGTCGTTTTTCCCATGGCGGACACCACCACCACCACCGAATTTCCAGCTTCAACGGTCTTCCGTACCCGTTGAGCTACTGCCTGAATCCGCTCGACCGTACCAACCGATGTACCACCGTATTTTTGAACAATTAACGCCATGACCCTACTACGCTACGCAACCGGGAACCCTTACTCAGAAGCACAAATTAATTAAAACCAAATTTTTAATTTTTGAAAGCGTGACGGAGCCGCACTTTCAAAAATTAAGTTTCGGGTTTTATTCAATTCACGATCTTTAGTGTCCCACTATATATCCTGCCAGTGATGGTGGCTCAGGCGAGTACTTTAGGGCAGAATTTTCAGACCTCGAGAAATTGAAAATGGCCTAACCCCTCTAAAATCCCCGCCGCACAATGGGCAGTAGCCAGATAGCGCTGGGGATTTGGGTGTTGCTGGTGCCATTCGAGTAACTCGGGCAGGGCATTCCCGACAACAATGCCGCGTTCTGGGCGATCGGCAAACAGGGCGATATCATTGCCGGAGTCACCGCAGGCCACCGTATCCAGGGGATCGACGGCCAGCATTTGCCGCACAAAGGTCATGGCCATTCCCTTATTGGCCCCCCGGGGCAGAATGTCCAGGTCGATGCCCCCACTGAAAATGATTTGAATGTCTAGCTGGCTCTGGCGCAGCAGAGACTCCAGACGTGGGATCACCTCTAATGCTGCCGCCGTCGGGATGTGATAACTCACTTTAAAGGGGCATTGGGCCTCAAACGGTTGGGGCACCAGATCGGCAAAGTGAGCGGCAATGGCCACCACCTGCTCCCGATTCCAGCCGTGACTCAGCTTTTCTGACCAGGCGACATCCGGGTCAGCCTGGCCACGCTGGTAAATTTCTGTCCCTACGGCACAGATCAAGATATCTGGTTCCAGCAGGGTCTGGGTCTGAGTTAGTTCCCGGTAAAGGGGCAGCGATCGCCCGGTGGAGTAAACGATACGCGTGCCATACTGGCGACGATGGCTTTCCAGCTGGTGGTTCAGTTTAGCCAGAGCCAGGGCATCTCCCACCAGGGTATTGTCGAGATCCGTAATTAGCAGGAAGGGTTTCACAACAGACAAGTTCAGGACAGCAAAACGTCCTTAGTTTAGCGGTTCCTAACCATTACCACTATCCAACCGGAGAACGAGTTGTACCAGACTCGTCCCTGACCGACTCAATCTTCGTCAAAGGCATCCTCCGGCTGATCCCCCGATCGATCCATGGCCCGTTGCAGGTCTTCGTCGGAACCGGCCCGATCTCCCAGTTCCAGCTTCAAGCTGGCTCGATGCAGGTAGGCCGGGACAAAATTGGTATCGATCTGGAGAGCTTTGGTCAGATCGGCCACGGCCCCCTTCTTATCGCTCAACTCGGCCCGTAACAGCCCCCGCTCCAGGTAAACCCTGGCAGCCTGGGAGCTTTCCTGCAAGACCTGTTTCAGCTCAGCATCCGCAGCTTCTTGCTGGCCCATAATTAGCTGGACTGCACTGCGACTGAGGCGGGCCGACATCGCCGCCGGATAAATCTGGAGAACCTGATCCAGATCGGCCAGGGCCCCTTCGATATCAGCCTGACGGGCCCGCACCCGACCCCGATAGAGGTAGGCCGTAGCCAGGGTAGGGGAGACCTGAACGACATAATCTAGATCAGCTCTGGCTCCGGCCAGATTGTTTAGCCTGGTCTGCAAAATCCCCCGCTGCAGGCAAGTTTTCACCGGGTAGAAGCTGGTTTCTACGGCCTGATTAAAGTCTTCCTCCATGGCCCGCTGCTCACCCAGTTGGGCATGGGCAATACCAATCTGCAGGTAATCTTCGGGAGTCACCGGTTTCAGCCGCAGGGCTTCACTAAAGTCATCGATCGCCGCCTTCCGTTTGCCCAACGCCATCTGGGCCAGACCCCGCTGAACGTAAATCGCAATCACGGGAGACTTGGGCGAAAGCAGCTGGTTGAGTTCTTCGATCACCCCATGGGGATCGCCAAACTCCAGATGTAAGAGAGTCAACTGAAAGCGGGCCAGAGTCAGGCGTGGGCTTAATTTTAGAGCCTGCTCAAAATCGGCCTGAGCGCCTTCCGGCTCGCCCAGGTCTTTACGCAATAACCCCCGTTGCAGGTAGGCCGCCGCCGAAGCCGGGTTGAGTTTCAGCTCCTGGTTAAAATCGAGCAGGGCAGTCTGTTGATCTCCCAGGGAAGCCAGCAACATGCCCCGGTTGAGATAGGCGGCGATGGTGCTGGGGTTTAATTCCAGAGCCCGGTTAAAATCGGCGATCGCCCGCTGCTCATCCCCCAATTTAGCCAGAACCAGACCCCGTTGCAGGGCTGCATTAGACTGGTTGGGACTGATTTTCAAAGCGGCCTGGAGATCGGCTTCCGCGGCGGCTTCATCCCCCAGGCAGAGATGCACCGCACTGCGCTGGAAATAGCCCTTGACCGCCGAGGGCGTGGCCTTGAGAGCCTGGTTCAAATCTTCCAGGGCTGCCCCCTGATCCCCGGACTGGGAACGGGCCATCCCCCGGTACAGGTGAACATCCGAGGCTCTGGCATCCAGTTGCAGAATATGGTCAAAGTCTTCGATCGCCCCCTGGGGATCTCCCAGTTCTGTCCGCACGATGCCCCGCTCCAGGTAGCCGGTCAGATAGTTAGAATGCATCCGCAAACAGCGATTGAAATCTTCCAAGGCTTCCCGCAGGTCACCCATTCCAGCCCGAATTCGCCCCCGCTGGATGTAAGCTTCGGCAGAGTCGGGCAACATCTGCCCCACCAGGTTGAAATCTTCCGAGGCTTTCTGACGCTCATCCATTTCCAGGTAAACCGCACTGCGACAGAGACGGGCCGTGATCGAATCGGAGTCTAATTTGACCGCCTGACTGAAATCACTGATCGCCGCTTCCCGGTTGCCCAGTTGGGCGTAAACTTTACCCCGATTAATATAGGTGTCGATCGACCCCGGATCAATTTGCAGGGCCCGGTCAAAATCTTCCAGGGCTTTTTGGGCATTACCCAGTTGGGCACAGGCCACCCCCCGCTGCGTATAGGCAGGGGCCGCATTGACATTCAGTTTCAGAGCCCGATTACAGTCTTCCAGGGCACCCTGAATATCCTGCAGATCGAGGCGTACCATGGCCCGCTGAACGTAGGCGTTGACCAGGTTGGGGTTAAGCTTGAGCGCCTGGTTAAAGTCAGCAATCGCCCCCAGCGGATCTTTTTGTTTAGCCCGCACACTCCCCCGCTGTACATAGACACTGGCGGCATTGGGGTTAATTTTTAGGGCCTGCTCAAAATCGGCCAGGGCTGCGGCCTGGTCACCCATTTCAGCCTGCACAATCCCGCGTTGCACGATGGCAGCGATCGCATTGGGAGCAATCTGCAACGCCTGGTTCAGGTCTTCTAACGCCCCCGGATGATCTTTCAACTCGGCCCGCACAATACCCCGCTGAATATGGGCCGGCACCGAATTAGGAGTAATCTGCAGGGCCTGGTTCAGGTCTTCTAACGCCCCCTGCCGATCCTTCAGTTCATTCTTCACCGTCCCCCGTTGCAGATACACTGCCGCTGACTTGGGTTTCAGTTGCAACGCCTGGTTAAAATCCTCCAGAGCGCCCCGCTTGTCGCCACTATGGGCCCGCGCTGTGCCCCGCCCCATGTAAGCTTCTGCCACCTTCGGGCTGATCTGCAAGACCTGATTAAAATCGTCGATTGCCCCTTTGTTATCCTGCAACGCCACCCGCGAGTTACCTCGATTCAGGTAAGCACCAGCATACTTGGGGTAGATCGCAATGGCCTGAGTCAGATCTTCAATCGCGCCCTTATGGTCGCCTTTTTGAGCCTTCATCAAACCCTGATTAAAAAAATCTTCCGCGTTCATGGTCGGGGCATTTAGGGGTTACTGCTTAAATATACCCACCCAGCTTCTGGAAGAGTTCAGTTATTCCCCGCAGAGTTGACTGACCTTGATACCCGTGATCCGTAGAGTTGAGTACCAGAAGTTTAAGTTTGAGATCAGGGGAAAGCCGTAGACTTGAAGGGTGTTTTTGCACTATGAGTTCGCCGTTCCATGGCCCGTCTTCCCAACCTCAAGCCGCCCTCCTGGTTGCCCAAATTAACCTATCAAATCTGGATTCTGGCTCTGGGGCGACTGCTGTCCCAACTGGGGTCTGGGTTCACCATGTTTTATGCCCCCATCTTCTTTGTCAACCAGGTTGGTCTGTCTGCTACCCAGGTCGGCGTTGGAATTGGTAGCGCTTCCCTATCTGGCATCATCGGGCGGGTGATGGGAGGCTCCTTTGCCGATTCTCAGTTCTGGGGTCGTCGTCGCACCCTGCTGCTATCTGCCGTCGTTTCGGCGATCGCCTCCCTGGTTCTGGCGATCGCCAACGATTTTCCAGTTTTTGTAGTTGGCAATTTACTGATGGGGTTAGGGCTGGGGCTTTACTGGCCAGCAGGAGAAGCCATGATCGCAGATTTGACAACCCCCGTGAATCGCAATGAAGCGTTTGCCCTGAGCCGCCTCTGCGACAGTCTGGGATTGGGGTTGGGGGTCGTCCTGGGAGGTCTGCTGATTGGGACAACGGGAGCGTACCGGGCCCTGTTTGTGATCGATGCTCTGTCCTTTCTGGTACTGTTTGCCGTTGTGTTTTTGGCGCTCACGGAAACCAATCAATCCAGGGAAGCCCACCATGCCGCAACAGGTTGGGTTCAGGCTCTACGGGATCGACGGTTACTCACCTATGTGCTGGCGAATATTTTGTTCACCACCTATCTGGTTCAAATTAACAGCACAATGCCGCTGTACTTTACCAACTTTGTCGAGATGGGGGAGTCGGGGCGGGGCTTTTCGCCGCTGCTGTTGAGTGCCCTGTTTACCTGGCACCTGGTCGCCTCAGTGATTTTACAACTCCCGATCGTGCGCCTGCTAAATCGTTTCAGTCGGGCCAGGGGCCTAGCCTTTTCGGCTCTGTGCTGGGCCCTGGGTTTCGTTACCATCTGGATGACAGGAGCTCTGGTAGTAGCACCAGTCGTTCATATTGCCCTTGCTGTCCTGGCCTTAGGAATTTTAGCCCTGGCAACGGTGACCTATATGCCCTCGGCCTCTTCTCTGACCATAGACCTGGCCCCCGAATCGCTCAGAGGAGTCTATCTGGCCGTCAATTCTCAATGCTGGGCGATCGGCTATCTACTGGGGCCACCCCTGGGTGGTTGGGCCCTGGATCAATCAAACTTCACGGCCCATGGCTTCTGGTTAGGACTGAGCCTGAGTACCCTGATCACAATCCTGGTTTTGCAGCAGTTGGGACGGATGATGGCTGCCCCCCAGGCCACCCCCCAGGAATAAGCAGCAGGTTAGCGGCGGCGTTCCTGCAATTTTCGGTAGACGGCTTTCAGGTCAACCTGATGATGGGCCAGGGCCACCAGGGTATGGTAAAACAGGTCAGCGACTTCTCCGGCGATCGCCGCCGGGTCGTCGTCTTTACAGGCCATCACCACTTCCGCCGCTTCTTCACCAATTTTCTTGAGAATTTTGTTATCGCCGCCGGCCAGTAACTTACAGGTGTAGGAGTCAGGATTGGGCTGGTCGCGCCGCTGGCAAATCACCGTATATACCTGAGACAGGGTGTCTGCCAGAGGAGCTACTACGGTGCCATCTACCCGATGGAAACAACTGCGTTCTCCCGTGTGGCAGGCTATATCCCCCAATTGCTCAACAGTAATCAGTAAACAGTCACTATCACAGTCGTAGCGGAGGGACTGCACCCTCTGCACATGGCCTGAGGTCTCGCCTTTGTGCCAGAGAGCCTGACGGGAACGGCTCCAGAACCAGGTTTCCCCGGTTTCGAGAGTCTTTTGGAGCGATTCCCGATTCATCCATGCCATCATCAGCACGCTGCCATCCAGATAGTCCTGGACGATCGCCGGTACCAGGCCGCGATCGTCGTAACGAATTGCCTCAACTGGAATAGATTGGTGTAGCTCCATAGCCTCAAGCCTTGCCGATTCAACCTATTGATCTTACCGAGAGATGCGCCATCTGCCGGGCGATCTCTGAGTTCTCCCGATCAAACGGGCTTTGCAGTTCCCGATAATTTTAGCCCGGGTTCAGTTTCGACGGGTGCATCGTGCATCTGAGACAGGAGTGTTGTCTGGAATGCACGGGTTCCGAGCAACCTTTGCTAGGCTAGAGTCGCCGCCTCAAGACCCTCTCTCTTTCACCCTTCAACGGACGGTTAACGAATTCCTATGCATCCATTGTTGACCGGAACCCTCAGTATCGAAAGGTTACAGATTGAAATTGCTGATTTACCAGCCAACCTCAAGGGAATGAGGCTAACGCAATTTTCAGACTTTCACTTTGACGGCATCCGCCTTTCCCCGGTGCTCCTGAACGAGGCGATCGCAGCCAGCAACCAGGCAGAACCCGATCTGGTTGTACTGACCGGAGATTTTGTCACCGATGACCCCCTGGCCATTCATCAACTGGTTCCCTGGCTCAAACAGTTGACCAGCCGTCATGGTATTTATGCAGCCCTGGGCAACCATGACAACTGCTATCAGCGATCGCGGCCAGAAATTACCGCCGCCCTGACCAATGCCGGGATAGGGGTACTCTGGAATGAAATTGCCTACCCCTTTGGAGCAGACCTGCCGCTGGTCGGGTTAGCCGATCTCTGGTCTAGAGATTTCCATCCCGCCCCAATCATGAGCCAACTGGACGCGAGCCGACCCCGGATTGTGCTGGCCCACAATCCCGATACCGCCGATCGCCTGCGTCCCTGGCGGGTAGACCTGCAACTGTCTGGACATACCCACGGCGGTCAGGTCACCGTACCTTTTGTCGGCAACATCTCGGAACTGATATCTAATACTTACGGGGCCATGCCCAAACCCGCCCGCAAACTCGTTCCCTGGATGAAAGAGTGTTACCACGTCGTCAAGCACTGGGAATGGGCCCAGGGACTTCATACCGTTGGCAACAATCGCCTATATACCAATCGGGGACTGGGTACCTACCTGCCGGGACGGCTATTTTGCCCTCCGGAGGTCACGGTCATCACCCTGGTTTAACCAGGATAGTCAGGACATCATCCGGGTTTTATCACCCCAGGCAGGAGCAGGGGGCGGTACCGGAGCCGCGGTGACGGGCGGACGGGCAGGCAGGGGCTGGGCTGTCGAAGGGTAGCTACTAATCTGCACGAAGCTGGGGGTAAACAGGAAAATATGCTCTCCCAGACGCTCCTGATGGCCATCAATGGCAAAGGCGGCACCGGCCACAAAATCAACACAGCGCTGGGCCAGATCCGCATCCATCAACCCCAGATTGAGGACGATCGACTTACGCTCCCGCAGAGCCATCACGGCCTGGGGCATTTCCTCAAATGTTCGAGGTTCCATGACACACATTTCTGTTTGGGTCATGCGCCGGTTGGGCAACCCTACCACATTGTTGGGCAGCGATGCCTGGGCATTGGGGTCATAGGCCCCCGTCGTCAGGAACTCCTGAGGAGTGTCCTCCTCGTACTCGTACTCGTACTCAGAGTCATCAAGCTGTTCGTTGAAACCAAAGGAATCCCACAAGCGTTGAAAGACATTCATAACTACACCAACCTTAGAATTGGTTCATGCGTTCCATTGTAAGCGAACTTATGAACTATCCGATCGACCTGGTTAGATCGGCACATTTAACCGCAGCGGATTCAGATCTCGTTAGCCGGCGCAATTTGGGGCAGGCTGATAACGTAACGATAGCCAGATTCCGGGGTGCCCTGGATCTGAATCTGACCTCCATGCAGGACAGCCAATTGCTGACTCAACAACAGCCCTAAATTTTTGGGGGGACAGGGGTCGAGGTCAACTCTGGGAGAAGTCGCCGTTTGGGGGGTCGCTTCGATCGTGGTAGTCAGGCCTGCCCCAGAGTCTAATTCGGGGGCAAGGGAAGGTTCAAACTCAATCCGGTAGGCATCGTAGCTATCGGCAACGGCCCCCAGAGGAAGCATTGAAGGTTGGGCCATCGCTTCTGGGTAGGGAATCCCTTCCCCTAACCAGGGATGGGACACCCAGAGGGCAATGGTAAGGCTATTGCTGGGGTGAGATACATGCAGCCGCAAAATGCTACCAGCATTGGAGGCCTGAATCACACTGAAGGCAAGATGATAGAGCATCTGCCTGACCTTTTCTCGATCCAGAAGCCAGATCCGCCGACCCGGCTCTACGGACAGGCGAATTTGCTGTTCTCGTCGATGAGCCGCCTGTTCCAGGGTACTGATGGCTTTCTGGCACAGCATTTCGATATCCACAGAACTGAGATTCAATTCCTGGCTACTATCTTTTAAGCCGGAAAGTTCAACAATTTCATCTACCAGTGACAGCAGGTATTGACCACTGTTATGAATAATCCCTAAATATTCTTTTTGCTTAACTGTCAAAGGCCCATAGATCTCCCGCATCAGCACACTGGCCATACCCATCACCGAAGTCAGAGGAGTCCGGAGTTCCTGGGTTAGCTGACTCAACAGTTCTACTTTTAGTTGATTCGCGATGGAAGGAGCGGCCAGCGTAGGTACTGCCGTTGCCACCTCAGGGTTTTCTGAACGGGTGCCATAACGCCGCTCATACTCACTCATACTCCAGCGGGCGGTCAGTTCCAAAAATTCGATCTCTTTGTCCGTAAAAACTCGCGGGGTGAGAGACATCACAGCCAGAGTGCCGAGACAAACACCCCTGGAACTCAGGAGGGGAACCCCCATATAGGCACGAATACCATACTGCTGAGTCAGTAGACTACTGGCAAAGGCGGGATGGGTCAGGGTGTCAGCAATGCTGAGCACCTGCTGGCTATCAACAACATAGGTACAAAACGATTCAATACGCGGAAATTGCCGAAAGGTCGCCAGGTCATTCATCAAGCCCAGACGGGACAGACCTACAGCCGACTTAAATCGTTGCTGATCCGCCTCCATAAAGCTGAGGATGCAAACCGGTACTTCCAGATGATGGGCAACGGTTTGGGTTGCTTCTTCAAATACTGGTACATTCCCAGATTCCAACAGTCCCAGGTCTGCCATAGCCGATAACCGTTGCTGTTCACGCTTAGCAGCAGTCAGGCCGTCCAGACGGCAAAATAATCTGTTATCAGGGTTGATCATGCGGACTCGTAACCCCCCGTTATTACCATAAAACCCTGACAGTGTTGGAGCAGGGTCTTTAACTATACTCAGCGTTCCCTAAGAGGGATTTAGATAAACGCTGGGGTACCAGGGGAGAACACTGAATTTTTTAAGATCAGGTTTTTGAGAGCAAGAATTAATACGGAATTCGTAGGAAAATCTGGAGTGATATTTACTACCCAGGATACGGATTGACCTCGCCGACCAGTAAATGCCCCTAGCTCCAGGCCGGATGAGCCATCAACGCGGCAATCACCTGAACTCCCCGCAGTTGGTTGGACAGGGGTAAATGACCCCGGGGAGCGGTTAAATCCCAGGTAAACTCCTGGGGATAGCGGGTCCAGTTATTACCATTCTTCCAGCCAATCTTACTCCAGAGTTTTTCCCAATTTTGGCCGACTCCGAGCCAGAGTTCTCGCTGTACAGAGAAACCGAATTTTCCTTCAGAATGGGTCAACCAGAGCAGGTTGATGGTTTGCAGGTCAACGATCGGCAACTGCTTCACTTCTGTGAAATAAATCCACTTCCGTTGCACCGCATCTGTACCGGCCAATTCACACAGCTTTTGTAAGGTCATCTGGTCAGCCGATTGAAAATGCTGGGCCGCCAGCAACCGCTGTAAGGGGGCATAATCAATTCCCAGGTCTGAGCACAGGGGCACAATCCCCTGGGGAAAGTGGAGGTTTAAAGCGTCCCCCACGGCGGTTGAGCCAGACTGTACCAGGGTTTGATACACCTTACCTGCCAGCAAATCGACCTTTTCGGGTTTTGCTTCTGTACGATTGCCGGAACCCGCCAGACGTTGGCGGAGAAACTCGACCAATTCCAGTAATCCCGCTTCTCCCAGAGCAGCGATCTCCTGTACCAGCTGCGCCTGCATTTTTTCGGGGGCAACCTGAAGCTGGGTGACTAATCCTTTAGCATCGGCGATGACGGATGGTGAAGAGACTTGGCCAAGGGCTAGGTCAGTATCTGGTTGTTGCACACTTTCCATGAATCACGAGGTCTGAAACAGTAGAGAAATATAAAGAGAGACTAAGAGGCGGCTTGCCGGACAGGGGCTAGCTTCCTGCCGCATCCAAAATCCGCTGGATGATGGCGGAGGTAGAACTGGGAACTTCAATTTTAATCAATTCGACCCGGCCTCCATAGGAATGGACGATCGCCGCTTCTGGCAACGTCTGAATCTGGTAATCTCCTCCTTTAGCATAGATCTCTGGTTGCAAGGCTTCAATCAGTTGGGCCGCGGTTTGTTCTTGAAACAGCACGACTCCATCCACCGATCGCAGAGCTGCCAGTACTTCTGCCCGTTGCTCCTGGGGCACAATGGGGCGGGTCGGTAATCCTTTGGGCTGGGGTTTAATCTGCTGAATCGAGCGATCGCTATTCAGCCCTACCACCAGAGCCTGCCCAAGGCTACGAGCAGCTTCTAAGTAACGCACATGACCGGCATGGAGGAGGTCAAAGCAACCATTGGTAAACACCAGAGGTCGCCAGCGCTGGGGAGCCTGACGCATAGCCTGCTGTAAAGTGTCCAGGGTGTAAAGACCCGCAGTCATAGATGCCAGCAAAACAACAGCAGCCGGCGGAACATGACCCCTTCCGACTACTCTTATCATCCCATTGATTGCGGCTATCAGGTTTCCGGTTCGTCTACTGGCAATTTATACCCTCGCTCGAAAGCAAATCTGACCAGTTGGGAACGGTTCTCTAACTGGAGCTTGCTCAAAATATTACTCAGGTGGGTTTGCACCGTGCGGGGACTGACAAACAGGCGATCGCCGATCTGGCGATTGGTATATCCCTGAATCACCTCCCAAAATACTTTTTCTTCCGCTGGAGTCAGAGGTAGGGGAGAAGGATGGGCGTTGATTGGGCCCTCGCCGGGGGCGGCTGTCACTTCAGTCCGCTGCATCAACCGGACAATTTCACTGTGAATCCGCCGCGATCGTTCTAATTGGGCTTCAATTTTGGCCAGCAACTCCCGCGGTTCAAACGGTTTAATCAGGTAATCATCCGCCCCCATGGAATGGCCCTGAACGCGATCTTCCACTTCTCCTTTGCTGGAGAGAAAAATAAATGGCACCAGTTGCCCAGAGCGGGTGGCCCGCAATCGGCGACAGAACTCAAACCCATCCATATCGGGCATCATTACGTCCGACACAACCAGATCCGGTGGGTCTTGCTCAAACAGCGCCAAAGCCTGAATGCCAGAGTCCACATCTTGAACCAGATACCCTCGCTTTTCCAGATAACGGCTCAGGGCCATCCTTAAAGTGGTATCGTCATCGACTACTAGAATCCTTTTCATCTAGGTTCCCAAGCAGGTAGTACAGCCATGCACACTGGAATTAAGCAATTAATCGGAAAACGGTGTATTCCAGCCATAACGCCAAGCATGAACGAGCGCCATCGAAATCGCCGCCTCTACATCCGATCAAACCGTTCACTTCTAACGGTGTCACCTTCCTTTCCATTCTAGAATTCCCAGAGGTTAACAAATTGATGAGGGGCTACCACAAGAATCTGGAAAAAAGTCTATAAAGTCTTGCCATGAAGGTCTGGAGAATCTGGTAGCCTACCAAAGAAGTACGGGAGTTGCTGTCGTTATGTATGAGAAAATTACCCCACCCACCACGGGTACTCGCATCAGCTTTGAAAATGGGGAACCGATCGTTCCCGACAACCCAATTATTCCCTATATCCAGGGAGATGGTACGGGAATCGATCTCTGGCCCGCCTCCCAGCGGGTATTTGATGCCGCAGTAGAGGCAGCCTACGGCGGAAAGCGTCAAATTGTCTGGTTTAAGGTCTATGCCGGGGATGAAGCCTGCGCCAAGTATGGCACCTATCAATACCTGCCCGAAGACACACTGACAGCCATTAAAGAGTACGGGGTGGCAATTAAAGGGCCTCTGACTACTCCGATCGGTGGTGGAATTCGCTCTCTCAACGTCGCTCTGCGACAAATTTTTGACCTCTATGCCTGCGTCCGTCCCTGCAAATATTACGCCGGAACCCCCTCTCCCCACCGCACGCCAGAAAAACTGGATGTGATCATCTACCGGGAGAATACGGAGGACATCTACCTGGGAATTGAATGGAAGCAGGGCAGCGAAGTCGGCGATCGGCTGATCAAGCTACTCAACGAAGAATTGATTCCGGCCACCCCCGAACATGGCAAAAAGCAAATTCCCCTGGATGCCGGAATCGGAATTAAGCCGATCAGCAAAACCGGTTCTCAACGCCTGGTGCGGCGGGCGATGAAGCATGCGTTGCGTCTGCCTAAGGCCAAGCAAATGGTGACCCTGGTGCATAAGGGCAACATTATGAAATACACCGAGGGAGCTTTCCGGGACTGGGGTTACGAACTGGCCACCAGTGAATTCCGGGCTGAATGCGTCACCGAACGGGAGTCCTGGATTCTTAGCAACAAGGAGAAAAACCCGGATATTTCCCTGGAAGAAAATGCCCGCCAGATCGATCCCGGGTTCGATGCAATGACCAGCGAAAAGCAGCAACAGATCTGTGCCGAGGTCAAAGCGGTGCTCGACTCGATCTGGGATACCCACGGCAATGGTCAGTGGAAAGATAAGGTGATGGTCAACGACCGAATTGCCGATAGTATCTTTCAGCAGATTCAGACTCGCCCCGACGAATACTCGATTCTGGCCACGATGAACCTGAATGGAGACTATCTGTCCGATGCAGCAGCGGCGATCGTCGGTGGTCTGGGTATGGGGCCAGGAGCCAATATTGGCGATGTTTGCGCCGTTTTTGAAGCGACCCATGGTACCGCCCCCAAACATGCCGGCCTCGATCGGGTCAATCCCGGCTCTCTGATCCTGTCTGGGGTGATGATGCTGGAATATATGGGCTGGCAGGAAGCAGCAGACCTGATTAAAAAAGGTCTGGGAGCAGCGATCTCCAATCGCGAAGTCACCTACGATTTAGCCCGTTTAATGGAACCCCCGGTCAACCCACCTCTGAAATGTTCAGAATTTGCGGAGGCAATTATCAAGCATTTCTAAGTTCTTCCCAGAAAGAGCAGGCAGGTATTCGGAGATCGAAGCCTGCCAACTCTCTTCTAAGGATGCTGTACTTGCAGGGAGAACCTTTTAACGATTGCGGAAGATTAATAGCAGGGTACCGGCACTCAGACCGACGAGGGTGGGCAGCCAACCCGCCAAAAACGCCGACAAGATATCAAATTGATAGAGGGCCTGACAAATACTGATTGCCAGGTAGTAAAACAAAATCAGCAGCAAACTGATACCAAACCCGGTAGCCCGACTGGTGCGCTGAGGCCGACTTCCCAGAGTTGCTCCGACCAGGGCAAAGACCAGGCAGGCAAAGGGAAAGGCCAGTTTTTGCTGAATTTGCAACGTTAATTTTTTAATTTGCTTCTGATCCCCCGTCTGGTTGACCAGTTCCAGATACTCCCGCGTCTCAGCAATATTCATTTCTTCTGGGTCGAGGGTATTTCTGGCAATGTTTAATGGCGTTTGGGGCAGTTGCAATTGCTGTTGCTTAAATCGAATAATGTTGCGATAGGAACCATCGGGAGCTACCACATAAATCGTGCCGTTATAAAAGTCCCAGGTTTTGTCCGTGGCATTCCAGCTGGCGGATTCGGAGGCAACGATTTGATTTAACCCATTCTGAGAAAAATCTAAAATCGTCAACCCGGTCATCCGCTGGCCATCAAACTGCTTGGCATAAAAAATTCGAGACAGAACCTTTTCATTGACTCCATTTGGCTGTTTCTCGCGACGAAACTCCTGGTAAAGAATATTCTTTTCTCGAAAGGCGGGATCTCGGCGGTTTAAGGCCCGATTCAGGGTAGCGTTGGCCTCCCGGTTCGCCGTGGGCACGATCGCCTCATTGAAGGCAAAGGTGATCCCGGTGACAATCAGCCCAATCACGATCGCCGGGGCCACCAGACGGTAAACACTGACTCCACAACTACGCAGAGCGATCAACTCGCTGTCTCCCGACAGACGACCGTAGACCATCAGGCAGGCCAGCAAAATCGACATCGGAAAAGCCAGACCGATGAAGTAGGGCAGCTTCAGTAGAAAGATTTTCAGGGCCAGGGACAGGGGCAACCCCGACTCGGTAATTCGTCGTACCAGGTCAAACAAAACGCCGATCGCCACCCCGATCGAAGAGAAAGCCCCGACCCCAAATAAAAACGGCATGATCAGTTCGCCAGCGATATAGCGATCCATGACCGTTACGCCACTGGTCACCCAAGCAAAGGGCGAAAATGGTGGTTTGTTAGTCCCTAAAGCCCCTGAAGCCATGGTCAATTCCATCCTCTACTGGCTGCACAATTACGGCTGAAAATTTGTTCCCAGATAGTATTCTCGAACCAGAGGATTTTTATATAGTTCCTCCGAGCTACCCGCTGCTAAAATCTGGCCATCTCGCATGATGTAGGCCCGATCGGTAATCGCCAGAGTTTCTCGCACATTATGGTCGGTAATCAAAATCCCAATCTGGCGATCGCGCAGAGCTGCCACAATTTGCTGGATTTCGGAGACGGCGATCGGATCAACCCCGGCAAACGGTTCATCCAGCAGTAAAAATTTTGGCCCATCTCGCCCTGCAGCCAGAGCCCTGGCCAGTTCTGTACGACGGCGCTCTCCCCCAGAAACCTGCAGACCCAGAGTATGAGCTACTTTTTCTAAGCGAAATTCTTGCAGCAGATAATCTAACCGCTTTTGCCATTCCCGCCGGGGCACATTCGTCTGCTCCATCACCAGCAAAATATTTTCCCGCACCGTTAAATGGCGAAAAATGCTGGCCTCCTGGGTCAGATAGCCAATTCCCAACCTGGCTCGCCTATGAATGGGCAGGGAGGTAATTTCTACGTCATTCAACCAGACCCGCCCCTGATTTGGTTTTTCTAAACCGGTCGCAATATAGAAAGTGGTCGTTTTACCAGCCCCATTCGGGCCTAACAGGCCAACCACTTCTCCCTGGGCTACGGACAGGCTGACCCGGCTAACGATTGCACGCGCACCATAGGACTTATGAATATTCTCCAGGGCGATCTTCAAAAGTCCACTCCTAACTGTGCTGCGCTAAATAAATTATGCAAATACTGCGGCTTCAATTGACCTTTTTGGGGGTTTCAGGCTAACGCTGGGACGGAGCAGAAAATTGGGGAGTAGAACTAAAGGGTTGGGGAGTAGCAGGAGCAGGGGTAGGAGAAGGAGTCGCTTCTGGCACCAGATAAATCGCTTCAACCTGTTTTTTGGGTTGGGGCAACGCCACAAACCGGCCTTCATCAATCAGATAAGTGATGGTTTCACCCCGCAGGCTATTTCCTTCTTGCAGAACATACACATTGCCACTTAAGACAATCCGCCGTTCCCGGCTAAAGTACTGGGCCTGAGCCGCAGTCGCCTGAATCTGGCGCGATGGATAGTTGATCTGAACATTGCCCCGGGCAGTCACAACTCCGGTCTTGGCGTTGGCTTCCTGAATATCCGATCGCAGGGTCATCGCTCGACTTTGATCAACCTGGGCACCAACAGGTCGCCCACCCGGCAAGGGATGCTCAAACAGCAGAAAAGCCAGAGCCGTAGAGCTCAAAATCTTTAACAATAGGGCAGGAATATTTTTTTTCGGGCGAAAGATAGGAGACATCAGAGTAGGAGACAGCGTGGAGCAGAAAACCCAGCCAGAAGATTACGCCAGAATTGCGATCGCCAATGACTCTTTAGGTAGTTTACCGAATCCTGGGAAAAGTCCGCTAAATTCCTTCAGAGGCAATGGCTGGCCCTGGCACTAACTTCTATCTACGGGGACGATGATCCTGACCAGGAAGTTGCCGTCTTCAGCAACAACTGGGGTTATCTAGCCAGCAGCTTCAGATAGCAGGGTTAACCTGGGCAGAACCAGAGGTTCGAGCAGCATTTCAGGCTCAGGGGCGGCTTGTACTGAAGTACCATACCCCAGATGGGCCAACACCAGCATCACTCGATCGGGGCCAATTTGTTGCAGCGATCGTAGCAGTTGCCCCACTTGTTCTAAAAATAGCGCTATGTCAATCCCCCCATAATCGGGCTGGTAGGGAGCCAGTCGGTTGATCCCTTCGCCCATCAAAACTACTGCCCCACGCCAGTTCTGGTTCCCCAGATGGTAAAGACCCACAGCGACCTGTAAAATCCCTTGATAAAACTGTTTATCGGGAGCTACGGCCTCCATCCAGAGGGCTTCCAGGGTGTCATGGCAGGTGTAGTATTCCTGCTGATTGAACTGCTCTACTCCCTGCCAGAACTCTTCAGGTAACGCTTCCATGGGCCATACCGGCAAATCATACCGGGCTTAAGGGCTGTTGCAGTTGCAATTGTAACGGCTCCTCTGGCTGAATTAACAACCCTGCTTGCTGCATCAGCAAGGCCGAATCTTCCTGGGACTTGCCCCTATCCTCAGTCCAGAAAATCCAGCGGCTACCGGCCGGTAAGGTATTCAGGCTGGTAGGATTCTGAGTCAGCCAGATCAAGGGTACAGTAGGCAGGCTCTCGGCCCGGACATCTTCGCCCGGCTGGGTAGCGGCCAGAGCCTCTAGAACGGCCTGGTCATTACTCACCAACCCCGTTCCGGCAGTCCACAACCTGACCTGAAGATGCTGCTGACAGGCATAGAAATAAAGGCTGGCCGCTGCTACCACCGCCTGTTCAAAACTGGCCGAGTCAAGCCCATCGCCTTGCTTTAACCAGGCAAAGGCGCTGTCGAGACAAATGACCAGTTCCTGACCACCGGTAAATATTTCCAGTTCTCGTACCCGTAATTCTCCGTAGCGGGCACTGGTGCGCCAGTGAATCAACCGGATTGGATCCCCCCAGCGGTAGGGACGAACCGATCGCGTTAATCCTTCAGTGGCAGATTGAGCCCGCCGATCGCTGTTCAGTTGCAGGCTCAGATCCCGCCCCATCTCATCCACTAACGGGCATTGGGTGAGGGGTAACACCGCTGGGTAGACGGAGGCCACCGCCTTAGCCGTCTGGGCCCGCCGACACCAGAATAAGCCCAGGGGAGCTGCCGTCCGGAGTTGAACTGTCTGCCAGCGGTAAACGCCCCGACGCTGGGTTGGATGACTATAGCTCCAGTGATAGGTACTCCCTGGAGCTATAGTCTCGATCGCCTGGGTCACGGGCTGGCCCAGCACATAGGGCAGCATATCCTGCACCTGCAACAAGGTTTTCGGCTGTTTGCCTGGATTTTCGATGAGCAGTTCGATCGTCAGGGGATCGCCGACACTGACAGGATAGATCGGTTGTCGTTGAACCTTGAGTTGGTTCAGGACACGCTCCGGCAGAATCGCTGCGATCGCCAGCAGCGCAAAACTGATGCCACTGATGACGTAGAGCCAGCCAGCCAGGGTATTGGTAGCGGCCATAAAGAAAAATAGGGTCAAACCACCCAGGAGCCAGCCACTATAGGCAGGAGTTACCCAATGGGTTTCTAACCAATCAGCTATCTTCTTTGCTTGACTCATAGGAATGTATAACCCCAGAGATAACTGTTAACTTGACTCCACCGACAAAAGTTTCATTCTAATGACATAAATCTGCTAAGAAGAATCCTAAAGAACCGGATCAACTTGAGGTTAATCGATACAATGATTGATTAATAACAGTCGTGTGATGGCATCAAAGAGACGGTTTACCAGTTTATTTCTTATCTCTCCCCATCCCTTTCTGATGTAGGGAATAGCCTGGAAACCTGGCCTTACCTTAGCTTCGCAGGGGCGCTCACCCTCTCAGGCTAGTTTACCCAGGGTTCTACCTGTTGCTCAAGCGACAGAAAACTACTTGCCCCATCCAGATTTACTGAAGAGGCACTCATGAACGGTTCCACCGGACCCCGCCCTCAAGAGCACGCCACAGTGCCACCCCCACCGCCCATGCCCATGGCAGGGCGACCCAAGCAGACCAGCACAATTGAGCAAATGGTTCGGGATGCCCATGCCCGCCAGGCCTCAGATATTCACATTCGAGTTGGGGAGTTGCCCCGCTTTCGAATTCGGGGCCAGATGGTACAGCCGCGAGATCAGGTAAAGGTAACTCCCGAGTTGTTTGAGCATTACCTGATAGAAATTCTCAGCCCCCAGCAGCGTCAGGAATTTGAAAAATCCAAAGAGCTGGATACGGCGATCTACTATCCTGGCTTTTTGCGTTGTCGGGTCAACTGTTTTGAAACGCTGACAGGCGGGGCGATCGTGCTCCGTTTAATTTCTCTGGAAGTACCTTCAATCCAGGGGTTAGGGTTACCCGATGTCCTGAAGGAATTGGTCACCCAGCCCCAGGGGTTAATTCTGGTCACAGGTCCTACGGGTTCGGGTAAATCTACAACTCTGGCGGCCATGATTCGTCAGCTAAATGAGATAGCCACCAAGCATGTGGTGACGATCGAAGACCCGATTGAATATGTTCATTCCTCCCAGAAGTGTTTAATCAGCCAGCGGGAAGTCGGCCTGCACACCCATGAGTTTCACCAGGCACTGCGGGCCGTTTTACGGGAAGACCCGGATGTGATTTTGATTGGAGAAATGCGCGATCGAGTCACCGTTGACACCGCCCTAAAAGCAGCCCAGACCGGCCACCTGGTTCTGGGTACCCTGCACACCCGTAATGCGATTGGGGCGATCGGCCGACTCCTGAATATTTATAACCCGGACGAACAACCCTCGATGCGAGTACAGATTGTTGAATCGCTGGTGGCCGTGGTTGCTCAACAACTGGTTTCTACCACCGATGGTCGTCGCACGGCGGTGCATGAAGTCCTGATTAATACTCCTGCTATGCAAGACTTTTTGATGAAAGGTCAGGAAGGGGATGCGTACCAGTTGATGGAAACCGATACCAATCAGGGTATGCAGGTGATGAACCAGGCCCTCTGCGACCTCGTTCTCCTGGGTAAAATTAGTCCCGACGATGCAGTGCGGGTATCCACCGATCCGGGCGACCTGCGACGGCGGGTGCGTAACGAAGGGTTTGACCCGGCCCGATCGGCGAATCGAGAATTTGACCATTCCGGAGGCAGCCACCCGCGGGAATATAACCCAGTTTGATTCAACTCCAAAAATAGAAAAGGAGGAAGCTAAGGCTTCCTCCTTTTCTATTGAGTAAGAAGAAGAGTCTGAAGCAGGCGGGCATAGCAATGCTATGCCCCTGCTGAAACAGTACCTTACTTCTTACCGGCCAGCTTTTTTGCCTTTTCGACCTTCCGCAGGCGAATGGACTTGGGCGTAATTTCCAGCAATTCATCGGGGCCGATATATTCCAGCGCCCGCTCCAGACTCATATCTACCGGTGCCTGTAACTGCACCAGTTCTTCACCCCCAGAAGCCCGGTGGTTGGTCAACTGTTTAGTTTTACAGACATTCAGCTCCAGATCTTGAGGCCGGTTGTGTTCTCCTACGATCATGCCCTTGTAGACCTTGGTTCCGGGAGTGATGAAAAAGACCCCCCGATCTTCGGCATTCTTCATGGCATAGAAGGTAGAAACCCCTTCTTCAAAGGAGATCAGCACCCCATTACGGCGGGCTTCAATATCTCCCGTCAGAGGACGGTAGTCGAGGAAGCTGTGATTCATGATTCCGTCACCCCGGGTAAGCCGCATGAAATCGCCCCGGAAACCAACCAACCCCCGGGCCGGAATCACAAATTCCAGCTGAGTACGGCCATTGGAGCCGACCTGCATATCCTGCATTTCCCCTTTCCGTTGACCCAGGCGCTCCATACAGCTCCCGACCGCTTCTTCGGGAACATCTAACACCAGGGTTTCGTAGGGTTCACAGGGCTGGCCACTAACCTCCCGGAAGATTACCTGAGGCTGGGACACCTGAAACTCATAGCCTTCCCGACGCATGGTTTCGATCAGAATGCCGAGGTGGAGTTCTCCACGGCCAGACACCAGAAACTTATCGGGGGAATCTGTCTCTTCTACCCGCAGAGCCACGTTGGTTTCTAACTCGCGGAAGAGGCGATCGCGCACCTGCCGGGAAGTTACCAGCTTGCCTTCCTGACCCGCAAAGGGAGAGTCATTCACCGAGAAGGTCATCTGCAGGGTGGGCTCGTCTACCTTAATCAGGGGCAGAGCCTGAGGCTCGTTGGGACAGGTAATGGTTTCACCGATGTTGGCATCGGCAAACCCGGCCACCGCCACAATATTGCCCGCCGAAGATGATTCGATTTCAATCCGCTTCAGACCTTCAAAGCCCATCAGTTTAGTCACCTTGGCTTTGATAATTTCCCCTTTTTCGTTGATCAGGGCAGCCTGTTGCCCAACCTGGATCACTCCATTGTGAATCCGGCCGATCACAATCCGACCCAGGTATTCGGAGTAATCAAGGGTGGTCACCTGGAGCTGCAACGGCTTGGTGGGATCACCAACTGGCGGTGGCACATGGCGCAGGAAAGCATCGAACAGGGGCTTCATATCCACCGATTCGTCTTCCAGTTGCTCTTTGGCAAAACCGGCTAACCCTGAAGCAAACAGGTAGGGGAACTCACACTGGTCATCATCTGCTCCCAGCTCTAGAAACAGATCCAGAACCTTGTCGATCGCCCCATGGGGGTTCGCCTGGGGCCGGTCAATCTTGTTGACCAGGACGATAGGACGCAGACCTTTCTCCAGGGCCTTTTTCAGCACAAACCGGGTCTGGGGCATGGGCCCTTCGTTGGCATCGACGATCAATAAACAACCATCGACCATCCCGAGGACGCGCTCTACCTCACCACCAAAATCGGCGTGGCCGGGAGTGTCAACAATATTGATCAGGGTATCTTTGTAGCGGACGGCTGTATTTTTCGAGAGAATTGTAATGCCCCGTTCCCGCTCCAGATCGTTAGAGTCCATCACGCAGTCTGGCACATCCTCACCTTCACGGAACGTACCTGCCTGCTTGAGCAATGCGTCAACTAGAGTCGTCTTGCCGTGGTCAACGTGAGCAATGATAGCGACATTGCGAATGGGAAGAGTCATACGAAATTCTGGAGAAGGTTAGAGTAAAAGGCTAAGAACCGGAAGCTTTGGACAGAAGCTAATTGGGTTGTCGAAACCTGTACCTCAACAACCAGCGTAACGCCTGGGACGAGACAGATTTCTTAAACAAGGTTTCCCAAAAACTAGCCGCAATATCTGGTAAAGAACCTTAACAATTCTAACGCAGGTCGAAACAAAACAGGGGGATTTGGAAATTAGATCTGACCATTCTGTGACCGTCATGGCACAATGGCGTCTTCAGAGGCATAGCCGCAGGAATTTTAATCTGCCATCAGGCTGCATGGGTATCTGCAAGGGGGCCGAGTCAGAATTTTTGCAAAAATTCCGGAAAGATCGAGTATTAATGAACTAAGTAGCCGAAATTGGGTGGATCGGGCGCGATCGCGGTTCATGATGAAGCAGCGTCGCCCCCTGGGCAAACAGGTGAGGATGGAAGCATGGTTTACACGAATAGTCCCTATCATCCGTCGTTAGTCGAGCTAGCGCGGGCAGGAAACTTTGGTGCAATCTCCCACTGGCTCAATCAATCCTTCATGCCCTACGGGATTCGGGCCCATGTGGGAGGGGTGCGTCCTGGCTGTCTGAAGGTACTGCTAGAGTTGCAACCCCTGCCCGAACATCGAGAACTGGTCTCCCGCTGGCGCGAGTACCTGGTACGCTTCATCTGCCACCGGATCTGGCAACTCAACTCGGCCCGGATTGAAGGGGTACGGATTGCCGTCTGGTTTAATAACGAAACGGGGATTCGCTGGCAGCAGGCGGTGAAAGTCGTGGCTCCGGCTCGCCGGCAGAAGATGCAGCAATCTCAGGAATTGCGATCGCGGATTAACCAGACTTCTCGGCAAAAAGCCCAGCTTAAAACAGCCCGCACCCTGTTGATGAGTGCGCCATTGTTGTTTGCCTTTGTTTTTGGGGCAGCCCTGGCCTTTGTCAAAGCGCCGGTAGAACCCATGAATGCAGCGGCGGGGCCAACAACCGACAGCAATCAAGCCACCACTGACCGACCAACTACGGTTCAGGCCGCCCTGGAGACAGTCCCGGTGATCAAGCATGATCAGGTAGCGAACCCGGCGGATCCCATGGTCAGTCTGATGTTTGCCGGAGATGTTACCCTGTCTGACCACTTTGCCGATGCAATCGGTCAGAACTACGAGCAGGCTTTTGCTGCCATGCCAGAATATCGGCAGGCAGACCTGGCCATGGTAAATCTGGAAAACCCCTTGACCAGGGCAACCACTCCTTTAGCGGGTAAGCAGTTTGCCTTCAAGGCCGACCCCGCCGCCGTCAAGGTGCTGGAGGCCGGTGGAGTCGATATTGTGACCCTGGCCAATAACCACACGATGGATTACCAGGAAGCAGGCTTAGAAGAAACGATCGCTACCCTGGATCAGGCCGGAATCCAGCATGTCGGGGCTGGCCGTAACGTCAAAGATGCCCGCCGTCCCGACATCATCGAAGTTAAAGGGCAGCGAATTGCCTACCTGGGTTACTACAGTGCTGACTTTGAAATCGCCAGTGAGACCCGGGCAGGCAGTAACTACGCCGAGGAAAAACGGATTGCCGAAGATATCCAGGCTTTGCGTAAGCAGGTGGATTGGATTATTGTCAACTACCACTGGGGCGCAGAACTGGCTACCCATCCGGCAGACTGGCAGATGGAGTTGGCCCGCTTCACGATTGACCAGGGAGCCGATGTGGTAGTCGGGCACCATCCCCACGTGCTACAGGGAGCAGAGATTTACAAAGGACGGCCGATCGCTTACTCCCTGGGTAATTTCATTTTTGGTGGCAACCCCCGGCGGGATTACGACACTGCTGTATTAAAGGTAGCCGTCAACAAAGACAAACAAATGAAGGTGGAGTTTCTGCCCGTAGAAGTGCGAAATTACCAGCCCAAAGTAGTGAGCGGCGATCGAGGAGTGGAAATTTTGCAACAGATTGACGATCGCTCAGCCAGTTTCCAGGAACCCCTGCGATCGACCGCCGTTCTGGATGCCCGCGTCTCCCCGGAACCCACTCCTGTAAGCCCTGCGTCCCCGCCTGCGGATACGCCGATCGAGGCTGGAGATACGGAACCGGCAACTCCCAGTCCGATCGAAGGTCAATCCCCAGTTCCCGACCCCTCGGCTCCAGCGGGCCAGACTACCCCCGAGGCTGCTCCCAGGTCTGACCAGGCTCCCACGCCCAACGGATTTGGCCAACCATCCAATTCGTTTATTAACTCCCCCAATCGCACCCCGATGCGATCGCTGACCGCGGAACCCTCTCCCTCTCCGGCTCCAGAAACCTCACCGGAGCCAGAACCCCAGGCCAGTAACCCACCCACCCAGGACTCCTCTAACTGGCGGGCCAGTAACCAGGTTGGAGAACAGCTAATTCCCCATGTTTCAACCCTGGCAGCAACCATCTGGTAAGGCAGGCTATGGCACAACTCACAACTCGGCACGATCAATTTCTCACTTACCTGCTTTCCGACCCCGAGCAGCAGGCCAGTTTAGAACTGGTACCGGAGCGGGGCGGGATCATCACTCGCTGGCAACTTCAGGGTCGGGACCTGTTGTACCTGGATGCGGAACGCTTTGCCAATCCAGAGCTGTCAGTGCGGGGGGGAATTCCCATCCTGTTTCCGATCTGTGGCAATCTGCCGGATAACACCTATACCTATCGGGGGCAGCCCTACACCCTCAAGCAGCATGGGTTTGGCCGGGATCTACCCTGGCAGGTGGTAGAACAATTACCCGCCGATCGCCCCAGCATTACCCTGGAGCTATCCAGTAACGAGCAGACCCGTACCCGTTACCCCTTCGAGTTTCGCCTGCGGTTTCGCTATCAGCTAGTAGGCAATCGTCTGGAACTGCACCAGGAATGCACCAATCTTTCCTCAGAACCACTCCCGGTTTCCTTCGGCTTCCATCCCTACTTCCCAGTCAGCGATAAAAGTCAGCTCGAATTCGATATTCCTGCCACAGAATATCTGGATCACCGATCGCTGGCTGGGCATTTCTTTGCCGGAACCTTTGACTTTAGCCAGACTGAGATTGATGTAGCCTTTCGGGAGTTATCCAGGCAGACGGCCACCGTGACCGATCGAGCCGCTAAGACCCGTATCACCTTAAACTACAGCCCAGAATTTTCTACCCTCGTCTTCTGGACAGTTCAGGGCAAGGATTTTTACTGTTTAGAACCCTGGACAGCGGGGCGCAATGCGATCAATACCGGCGATCGACTGTTAACGATCGCGCCCCATAGCAGCCTCGAAACCAGCTTCAGCCTGACCGCCGAGTTCCTTTCCTAGATGGCCTCAAGTTACTGAACCTTTGGTTTTGCTGCGGGATTACTGGGTGGCACCTTGTCAGTACTGATCAGGGCCTCAATCATGGTTTTCACGATCGGAGCTGCCACCGTTGAGCCAAAGGCATCGCCACCCTGGGGCTCATCTACCACCGCCACAATCACAAAGCGGGGAGCATCGACGGGGAAAATTCCCACGAAGCTGGTAATCTTGGCATTGTCGTAATACCCGCCGTTAGGATTGGCTTTCTGGGCAGTACCCGTTTTGCCAGCAACGCGGTAGCCCTCTACCTGGGCAGTTTTGCCGGTGCCGTCCTGCACCACCTTCTCCATCATTAACAGCACAGTCTGAGATACTTCTGGAGAAAAGATCTGGCGGGAGTTGGGTAGATTCGGCTGCCAGTAGGGCTGACCTTTGCTATCAAATAAGCCCTGAACAATATGGGGAGTCACCAATCGCCCACCATTGGCCAGAGTGGCATGCATCTGAGCCAGTTGAACTGGAGTTAAGGAGAATCCCTGCCCAAAAGAGGTAGTAGCCCGTTCGATCGGCGATTCCAGGAAAAGCTTGCGATCTTTAAACTGACCTTTGCCTTCGGAAGGCAGGTCAATTCCAGTTTTTTCTCCCAACCCCAGCTTTTTCAGCCAGGTATAGTACACATCGGGTTTCATCTGCTCAACGATATGCACCATTCCGACGTTGCTGGAATATTTGACAATATCTGACACCGACACTGCCCCTCTACCACCAGAGGTAGAAAAATCGAAGTTCTGGATCGGCCAACCCCCGACAAAAATCTGGCCCTCGTCATTAAACACACTATCGGGTTTAATCGCCTTGGTTTGCAGGGCGATCGCCACGTTGATCGGCTTGAAGGTGGAACCGGGTTCGTAGAGGTCACTTAAGGCCCAGTTCTTAAACCGCTCGATCGGGTACTTATAAAACTGGTTGGGGTCATAGGTCGGTTCAGATACCAGGGTAAGCAGGGAGCCATCCCGCACATCCATCACCAGCACGGTGCCCCGTTTGGCATTAAACCGCTTCATTTGTTGTTTTAATGCCGTCTGAGCCACCCGATGCAGGCGGGTATCGATCGTCAGTTGCAACTGCAAATCATCGACGTTCAAAAAACCGTTGGGTACCTGATCCGGCATCAGGGAACCATCGCCCATGCGCTTCAACCGCACCGGTTTAACCGTTCGCTCCAGCACATCCCGCTGGCTTAACTCCGCCCCAGCCTGACCTTCATGGTCCAGATTGACATAACCTACCACATCAGCGGCTACATCCTGCTGAGGGTAAAGACGTTGCTGATGTTGAATCAGTTCTAACCCATCGATCCGTAAATCAGCGACCCGATCGGCCACATCTTCAGAAATTGAATACTCCAGACGAATCCCGGTTTCTCCAGCATTTAGAAACTTGAGCAAATCGGCGGTGGAACGATTGAGCATGGGAGCTAACTGATCGGCCACGGCTGATTTGTCCTGCTTAAACAACCGGGGATGGGCAAACAGGGTAAATACTGGCCGATCCAGGGCCACCACATTCCCGGCCCGGTCAACAATCTGACGGCGGGGGACAAACGGCCGCAGGTACAGTTGTTGCTGCTCCTGGGCCATTTCTTTCAGGGCCGAAGCCTGACCTATTTGCAAACGAAACAGATTAATTGCCAACAAACTGGTACTGACCAGTAAGATGGCCCAGATCAAAACCAACCTGGAGGCCGACGATCGCACCTTACTCTGCCGTCGCCCCGTTTCTAAGGATTGATCGCCACCTCCAGAAAACCGACGGCGATAGCGCAGGGATGGCAAAGAACGAGGAGGATTCGCCATAAAATTACACCATTAATAGCCCACAGGCGCGTCAGGAATGGATTCTGGTTGCGGCGGAGTTGCTTCCCTGGCCTGGGCAGGACGCTGGGGAGCTGGTTGCAAAAAAATAGTATTGGCAGCAGTCTGAGGTACCAGACCAGAACCAGGGCGGAGAGCCTGCTGAGCCAGCTGATTTTTTAAAGACTCGTTAGCCGCAATGATTTGCCGCTCGCTCCGTTGATAGTTCTTCAGATTTCGGTAGTTCTTGCTCCAGAGTTGCTGCATATAGACCGTACTGCTGTAGACCGTCAGGGCTGCGACAACCAGAACAAAGGCAAGCACCACCGAGCCCCGTTGGGCAACCAGCAACAACTTTAACCAGACGGGCAACTGACGGGCAACGGGTAATCGCCGGACAGAACCATATCCGGCATGATCGGGTACCACGGTCAACGGTGTTGCCCCATTCACCCCTCCTCCTAGCTTTCTGCGTCCGGTAGCCCCCCCCACCGAGGGCTGTTGACGGAACAACTTTTTCTGTGAATTGAGTTTAGACCCAGTAACCATCAACGCTTCTCACTCCTGTAGCACTGCGGTAAACCGCCATCACCGATCGGCCACCGCTTCAACCAGCCCATCCAAAATCCTACCCAGCTTCCGGCCCCCATCCTACCCTCCCAGGAAACAGGTAGCAAAGACAACCTGGTGCTGGGTATAGAGGTAAAGACTAGCAGGACTATACTGTAACCTTTCCCTTCGCAAATAAAAGTTAGAGATTCAACAATTTATCTCCTGCCTGCCAACCTGCTCGACGGAACTGATAGGATACTAGCCGAATCTTTCCGGTTCGCAAGTTTTTCCTCGTTCCTTCTATAATTATGGCCGCAAGCGAAAATCAGGATCAACAACATCCTCTCTGGAGCAGCGATCGACAAATTGTCGATGCGCTGTTAGCCGGAGAACCAACGGACTACAACCTGGCCGAGATGGCTCGCCTGCGGATCCGCTACCAGGGATTTCCGGGGGCACGAGATATTCAGACAGACCTCGACAAAGCGCTCAAACGCTGGCAGTTGACGGAAGCTGACCTGTTTGAAAAAACCCGTCAGATCCATCAGGTGGCCCAGGTTTATCGGGGTCGGGGTAGCCAGCGGGAAGACTGGAGTTAAGCAAAAATTACTCGGGCTGGTTGGGAGTTTTATCTCCCGCGCTGCTGGATGGCTCAGGAGATGGTTGCGGCTGGACCGCAGGTTCTTCCTGGCTTTGCCTGGGTCGGGCTGCTGGGGGAGCAGGTTGGCTGGAAACACTTTCGGCGATCGGCTGCAACACCTTGGCCAATTGAGTTTGTTTTTCCAACTGCTGGGTAGAAGACACCAGATTACTCAAATTATTGACCAGATCCCGCAGGTTTTTGCGAAAGGTTGGATCACCGGTCAATTCATCCAGATCGGAGGTAATTTTCTGGGCATTCTGAAAGGTGGCCCTGGCGGAGTCTAAGGTCTGCTGTAAAATTGCCAGATTGGCCGGATTATTCAGGGCCTGAGACACATCCCGCAGATTGGCAGAGGCCTGAACCGCATTAGCAGAAAGGGTTTCTAGATTACGCAGCAGTTCTCCCTGTTGCAGGCGGTTGACGGTAGGATTGAGGCTGGTCACCGTCGATCGCAATTGCAGGGTCAGTTGATTGATATTGTTCAGGGTACTGACCAGGGTCAAGCGATTTTCTGCCAGTAAGACATTCACCTGATCCGCGGTTACTCCCAGCTTATTTGCAGTCAGGGTAATGGCCCGACTGGACTCTGACAGGGCCGGCAGTTGCTCCCTGGTCACCTTGGCCACACTGGCAAATTCCCGACTTAACTTGGCTACCTCGGAGGCTGCTTCAGCGCTATTTTTAACTACAGCATTGACATTGGCAAAAAACTTAGGATCGCTGTAGACATTGGCAAACTGGATCGCGCTACGAATTAATTCATCGACGCTCACTCCGATCTGCCCTGGTAAGCGAGAGTTATTGCAAAGAATCAGGTCCGGGTTGCAATCGCGGTCTAGCGGTTTTGTTTCGACAGCTACGGTGAGCGGTCTGACCGGGTTGATATCAATGGAGGTACTTCCCAACAAGCCAGACTGATTTGCCTCTACCACCACATCCCGAGGAATCACCAGATCAGCGGGGGAAATTTCTACCTCGACTTCCACCCCATTGGGGCCGGGCCGAGTTTTGGTAATCTTGCCCACGGCCACGCCCCGGTAACGCACCTGGGCACCATCCTCCATCCCGGCAATATTGGCAAATTCAATAATTACCTTATAGCTGCGGTTGCCAATTGCTAGCCCCCGCAGCCATAAAATCGTGCCTCCAAACAGCATCAGCCCCAGCAGGATAAATAACCCAACCGAACCTTCTCGAACTGTCCGCGAACGCATACTCAATCCTCACTCCCACTAGCCAGCCACCTGAATTGGGCCATCCAAACTGCCACTAAAAAATTGCCGGATCAACGGGTTGTCAGTCGTGTCAATGTCGGACGGGATACCCTGCCACTGGATTTTTCCCTGGTAAAGTAAAATAATTCGATCGGCGGTGCGACGAATCGTACTCTCTTGATGGGTGACCATTACATAGGTACCACATCCCCCTTCCAGACGCTGCAAATCTCGTACCAGATCTTCAATCACGGTAGAAGCGATCGGGTCAAGACCAGCGGTCGGTTCATCGTAGAGTAGCACTTCGGGGGTATCTTTGGGGTTTTCGGGGTTGGCCATAATGGCACGGGCAAAACTCACCCGTTTTTGCATCCCTCCAGACAACTCGGAAGGGTAGCGATCGCTGACTCCACTCAGGCCCACCATGGCCAGACGTTGCTCGACCAACTGGCGAATCTGCGATCGCGATAGGCGAGAACGTTCGTAGAGCAAAAAACCGACATTTTCATCCACAGTTAAGGAGTCAAACAGCGCCGCCTGCTGAAATACCATACCAATCCCGATCGGGTCATCGGCATCTTCGATCAGACCTTCTCGACGGTGCCCTTGAATATAGATTTCTCCCGCATCGGGAGCCAGCAATCCGGCAATTATCCGCAAAATTGTCGATTTTCCTGTACCCGAAGGCCCCACTACGGCCAGTGCCTCTCCCCGGTGAATCGTCAGATCAACCGCATCCAGCACGACTTTGTCACCAAAGGCCTTGGAAATTCCTTTCAGTTCAATCAATGGTTCAACCATCAGCTGGTGCCCAGAACACCTCTAAACAGTCTAATGCTGGCAGTACCAACATCTTGTTACAACAGGAAAAAATCGAGGCTTAAAAGCAGGAAACTAATCGCCAGTAAAACGACTCTAGAACTTGGTTCTTCAGGCTTGAGCAGAAGCAGCAAACGAGGCGAATTTTGCCGGAAACGGAGAGATTTTGCAATGCATTAACATATTGCTGGACTAAAATCTCCACAATGTAACCTCGCAAGTATGTATTCTGAGTTCGCCCGATGTCTTTACATTGCCCCTCCCCTAGAGTTGAAGCGTTGACCGAAAGTAGCTCCTAGAGGAGCTTCAACCAAAGAATACCGTATTGTCAATGGAAACCATAAAACTTGCGTTATTCTGCTGCTAGTCCCTCCCGTTGCGCCCCCGACCTCTGGCGAGTTCATTATTTCTCGTGTGTAACCAGATATGACCCTCGGTTTATTAAAACAGGCACTCCATGCCCTCCGCTACGAGTCCCACGGTCGCACTCATAACCGAGTCAACCAGTGGTTTAAGTGGTTAGCACCGGGTTTATTTGTCAAGCGCTGGTTATTGTTGAGCGCCAGTGGGGCCTTGCTGTTTGTCCTGGGCTTTGCCATCTGGCTCAAATTAACGCCGATTTTCTATGCAACGCAACTGATCGGGGCAGTTTTGGAGCTTCTTACCACGATCATTCCCCGGCAAATCAGTGGCCCGCTGGCCATGGCCCTTGGTCTACTCTTCGTCTGGTGGGGCCACACCCGCACCCTGGGCTCGATTACCGAAGTCCTGATGCCCGATGGAGACGAGGAGTTAATCGATGTTTTGTTGACCCATCGGCGGCTCCATCGCGGCCCCAGAATTGTTGTGATTGGAGGAGGCACGGGTTTATCGAACCTGTTGCGGGGCCTGAAGGAATACAGTGCCAACATCACGGCGATCGTCACCGTGGCTGATGACGGCGGCTCGTCAGGACGCTTGAGACGGGAAATTGGGGTTTTACCTCCGGGAGATATTCGTAACTGTCTGGCCGCCCTGGCCGATGAAGAAAAACTCTTAACGGAGCTATTTCAGTACCGGTTTCGGGCCGGGGATGGGTTGAACGGCCACAGTTTTGGCAACCTGTTCTTAACCGCCATGAGCGAAGTGACCGGCGACCTGGAGCAGGCGATCGCCGCCAGTTCCAGGGTACTGGCTGTGCGAGGCCAGGTACTTCCGGCCACCCTGAGCGATGTCAGGCTGTGGGCCGAACTGGCAGATGGCCGCTACATCGAAGGAGAATCCAGCATTACGGAAGCCAGGGGCAGCATTGTCCGAATTGGCTGCACTCCCGCCAACCCGCCGGCCCTGCCCAAAGCTCTCAAGGCCATCCAGGAGGCCGATTACATTATCATTGGGCCGGGTAGCCTGTATACCAGCATTATTCCTAACCTGCTGGTGCCCGAAATTGTAGATGCCATCGCCAATCGAGACGTGCCCCGCATCTATGTCTGCAACATCATGACCCAGGAGGGAGAAACCGAAGGGTACAGTGTCAGCGACCATATTCGGGCGATCGACCGGGCCTGTGGCCGTCGCCTGTTTGGGGCCGTACTGGTACAGAAAAAAGCACCCTCGGCCAAAGCCCTGATCCGCTATGCCCAGGAAAACTCTAACCCCGTCCCCCTGGATCGAGATGTGATCGCCCGTTTGGGTCGTCGCATCGTCCTGGCCAATGTTTTGGACGAAGATGAGCAGACCGGGTTGGTGCGCCATAATTCAGAACAACTGGCCCGAATTTTGTTGCGCTGGTACGGCCGGGTGCAGGGCATTGTTTAGGGGGAGAACCAGCATGCAGGATAGCAACCAGGACGAGATTTATACCATCAGCCTGCCCGATGCAGCGGCAACCTGGGCCCTGGGCAGACAACTGGGCCAAACCTTATCTGCCGGTACGGTTCTTTTGTTAGAGGGCAATCTGGGCAGCGGTAAAACAACCCTCGTCCAGGGGATTGGGGCTGGCCTGGGAATTTCTGAGGCGATCGACAGCCCGACTTTTACCCTGATCAACGAATACCTGACCGGCAGAGTGCCCCTCTACCATCTAGATTTGTACCGCCTGGAAGATACCGAAACCGCCGCCCTGCATCCAGAAATCTACTGGGAAGGCTTAGAAGTAGAACCGGGAATTATGGCCATTGAATGGGCCGATCGCCTGCCCTACCAACCGAAGCACTACTGGCAAATTTTCCTTGGCGATGGAAAAGAGGGAGGACGCACCGCAAGAATTCGCAGGGTGGGCCAGGATTCTGGCAATTGGCCAGAGCTAAGATCACAAATTCATTAAAACCAACTTAAATTCTGGGTTTGATTCAATTCACGATCCTGGGGATTGGGAATTCCCCTGCTGGCGTTGCCAGAGCAGCTGCACCCCTAAGCCAAACAGACCCAGGGCAGCCAGGGCAAAGATTCCTGTACCCAGGGTACTCAGACCAACCACCAGGGTTCTGACCGCCGCTGCAATCCGCTGGGCCGTCATATTATCAGAATGAATCCCTTTAGAGGCAAAGCTCAGGGCGATCGCCGTAGTCAGCCGATACAATACCACCGCGATCGCGCCGGCAACGACGGAACCCCCCAGGCAACTCAAGGGACTTGGCATGGTTGCCTTGGTTTCCGAGGTTTCGGTACTATCCGGGGAGGTAAGGGGATCACTCATAGCGAATTCTCCGGCAGGTTGCCATCCAAATTTTAAGGTGTGAGGCCAGTTCAGGGCGATCTGGCAGACAAGTTAGAGATCATAACCCGCTAATCCGTTCTTTGCAGGAACAAGACATATATCTTCAGCACGATACAATAGGGTCAACGAAGACGCATCGCGCAGGCAGCTTACGGGAGATCAGACAGGCATGGGAAAGGTAGTCGGCATTGACTTGGGCACAACTAACTCAGTCGTGGCCGTCATGGAAGGTGGCAAACCAGTCGTCATTGCCAACGCAGAAGGCATGCGAACAACTCCCTCCGTCGTCGGTTTCAGTAAAGAAGGAGAACGACTGGTGGGGCAACTGGCAAGGCGGCAGTCGATTTCTGACCCGCAAAATACCTTTTATGGTGCCAAACGCTTCATCGGACGCAAGTATGCTGAGCTGACTCCAGAGTCTAAGCGCGTGCCTTACACCATCCGTAAAGATGAGTACGGCAACATCAAAGTTAAATGCCCCCGCTTGCAAAAAGAGTTTGCTCCCGAAGAGATTTCGGCCATGGTACTGAAAAAGCTGGTGGATGAGGCCAGTCGTTACCTGGGCGAACCCGTCACCGAAGCAGTCATTACGGTTCCGGCCTACTTTAACGACTCCCAACGGCAGGCTACCCGCGATGCCGGACGGATCGCCGGGCTGGAAGTTAAACGGATTCTCAATGAACCGACTGCCGCGGCTCTGGCCTACGGACTGGACCGGCGGAACAGTCAGACCATTCTGGTGTTTGACCTGGGGGGTGGCACCTTTGATGTGTCTATCTTAGAAGTCGGGGATGGGGTGTTTGAGGTCAAATCCACCAGTGGCGATACCCAGTTGGGCGGCAATGACTTCGACAAAAAAATTGTAGATTGGCTGGCCGAACAATTTCTCGAATCCGAAGGGGTAGACCTGCGCCGCGATCGCCAGGCCCTGACCCGTCTGACTGAAGCCGCCGAGAAAGCCAAAATTGAGTTGTCGGGTGTCACCGTAACCGACATTAACCTGCCTTTTATCACCGCCACCGAAGACGGCCCCAAGCACCTGGAAACCCGTCTCACCCGATCGCAATTTGAGAGCCTTTGTAGCGACCTGATCGGTCGGGTTCGTACCCCCGTTAAGCAGGCCCTCAAGGATGCCAGTATCAGCCCCAGCCAGATCGATGAAGTCGTTTTGGTGGGCGGCTCTACCCGCATTCCCCTGGTTCAGCAAATTGTCCGTAGCCTGGTCGATAAAGAACCCAACCAGAACGTCAACCCCGATGAAGTGGTAGCTGTTGGAGCCGCAATCCAGGCCGGAATTCTGGCCGGGGAAGTCAAAGATATTTTGTTGCTGGATGTCACGCCCCTTTCCCTCGGCCTGGAAACCATTGGCGGGGTGATGAAAAAGCTGATCCCCCGCAACACCACCATTCCGGTACGGAAGTCCGATGTGTTTTCTACCGGTGAAGACAATCAGACCCTGGTCGAAGTCCATGTCCTCCAGGGTGAGCGGGAGATGACCGTCGGCAATAAGTCCCTGGGACGGTTTAAGCTGACGGGCATTCCCCCGGCTCCTCGGGGCATTCCCCAGATTCAGGTGGCCTTCGACATTGATGCCAATGGCATTTTGCAGGTCACTGCGATGGAGCGCACCACCGGCCGGGAACAGAGCATTACCATCCAGGGAGCTTCGACCCTCAATGAAGAAGAAGTCAAGCGGATGATGCGGGATGCCGAGGAATACGCCGAGGTCGATCGCCTGAAAAAAGAAAAAGTCGAACGGCGCAACCGGGCCGAGTCCCTGATTATTCAGGCCGAACGGCAACTCCGGGATGCCACCCTCGATTTTGGTATGCAGTTTGTCAGCACCTATCGATCGCGGATTGAACGGGCCACCCAGCAGCTCCGGGATGCTCTCACCCAGAACGACGAACGGGGCATGGACCAGGCCCAGGCCGATTTACAGGATGCCGTCTACGACCTGAATCGGGAAGTCTATCAGCGCAACAAAGAAGAAGAAGAGCAGGATAGCCTGTTTGGAGCCATCAAGAGCTTCTTCACCGATGATGATGAGGACGACTACTATTACCGGGATGAGCGCCGGGACTACGGTGGAGCCTACGGTGGCTACGGTAATCCCCCCGGTGGGCGAGACTATAACTCTGCCTACGGGCGAGATACCAGCAGTGGCTACGGCAGTCGAGACTATGGCAGCTCTCCCGGTCGGGATGGGGGCAGCCTTTATGGCAGCCGGGATAGTGGCAACTCCTACGGTCGAGACAGCGGCAGTTCCTACGGTCGGGATACCGGCAGTTCCTATGGGAATCGAGACAGTGGCAATACCTACGGTCGAGACAGTGGCAATAATACCTACGGCCGCGACAATAGCGATCGCTATTCCGATCGCAACCGCTACAGTGCCGGACGCAGCCGTGACGAAGATTCCAGGAATGACACCCGTTCCCCTTACAATGATCGAGATCGGCGAGAGCAGCGGCCCAGTCGCCCGCCGAAAAATTCCCGGCCCAATCTGTATCAAGATAACTGGGACGATGATGACGATTGGCTGTAGAAAAGGATGAAGGATATAAGGATACATGATTCAGGCAAATAGCCCCCCCAGACTGTCGCCCTCCCCTTTCGCCTTTACTCCTTAGCCTTCTCTCCTGATTAACCTTATATGCAAAACTTTCGGGACTATTACAGCATTTTGGGCGTTGCCAAGAGTGCAACCGTCGAAGAAATCAAAAAGTCCTTCCGTCAACTGGCAAGACAGTACCATCCTGACTTAAATCCTGGTAACAAGGAAGCAGAGGAGAAGTTTAAAGACCTCAACGAAGCCTACGAAGTTCTATCAGATACGACAAAGCGGGCCCAGTATGACCAGTTTGGTAAATTCTGGCAGCAGCGTGGCTTCCAGGGTGGTCAGGCCAACCGCAGCGCTCCCCGAGGTTGGGACGGGCGGAATGGCGATCGCAATGGTGACGTAGACTTCAAAGATTTCACCAACTTCAACGATTTTGTTGACCAGTTGTTAAACCGTCGCACCGCCAGCACTGCAACCACCAGTGCCAACAGTTCAAACCGGGATGTCTACCGACCGGGGACAACCAAAACCGCCTATACCGTTCCCCGGCCGAGTCGGCGGGATGCCGAAGCCCGCTTGAGTGTCCCGTTGGAAAAGGCTTACACCGGTGGTCGGGAACGGATTCGCCTGGAGGATGGTCGATCGCTGGAAGTGAATATGCCCGCCGGTATGGTTTCGGGGCAACGCATCCGGTTGAAGGGACAGGGTGTGAATGGGGGCGATCTGTATCTCAAGATTGAAGTTTCTCCCCACCCGTTTTTCCGCTTAGAAGGCATTGATATTCAATGTTTGTTACCGGTCACCCCCAGCGAAGCCGTTCTGGGGGGGGCGATCGAGGTCCCAACCCTGGATGGCCTGGTGAAGATGAATATTCCGGCGGGAGTCCGGTCAGGCCAGCGCCTGCGGCTGGCGAATAAGGGCTACCCCGATGGGGATGGCCGTCGGGGCGATCAGATTGTTGAAATTCAGATCGTGATTCCCCGGGATCTGAGCCCGGAAGAGCGCGATCTCTACGAGAAGTTACGCCAGATAGAAACCTTCAATCCTCGGGCCGATCTACCTGGGTAGAACCGGGACGAACCTAACCCGTTCTTTTTTTAGTGCCTGAAAAGATTGGAGCAAGCAATCCAAATGCTAGATTACTTAATCGTTGGAGCTGGTATTACGGGGGTGAGCGTTGCCAGGCTCTTACAACAGCACCAGCAAGGGAACTTCCTGATTCTGGAAGCCGAATCTGAACCCGGTGGCTTATGTCGTACTAAACAAATTGGCCAGCACCATCTCGATATTGGGGGTGGCCATTTTCTATGTACGAAATATCAGGAAGTTTACGATTTTATTTTTGCCCATATCCCAGAAAGCGAATTTAACTTCTTTCCCCGCGTCTCAAAGATTGAAGTTGAAAATGAGGTCATCGACTATCCGATCGAGGCCAATCTGTGGCAATTACCGCTAGAAAAGCAAGCAGATTACTTAATTTCTGCCCTGGCCTCGGGGGAGATCAACCAGAAGCAGGAACCCGAAAATTACTCTGACTGGATCCGCTGGAAATTAGGGGAACAGATCGCCAATTCTTACATGCTCCCCTACAACAAAAAAATTTGGGGAGTCGATCCCCAGGAAATGGACATTGATTGGTTACATAAAATTCCCAGATTAAATCCCAAAGAAATTCTTTTATCCTGTCTACAACAGCGGTCTAACACCGAAAAATTCCCCAGTCATGCCGGGTTTTTCTACCCTAAAGCGGGGGGGTTTCAAACTATTTTTGATGCCATCTATAAAAAAATTGCTGCTCAAACGGTGCTGGCCCAACCGGTAATCAAGCTGGAACAAACCCCCCAGGGCTGGCTGGTCAACGATCGCTACGAAGCCAGAACCGTAATTAATACAGCCCCCTGGAACCATCTCTACAAAGCCTTAGGTAGCCCATCGGCCCTGGAACCTGCTTTTTCAAAATTGAGGGCGAACTCGATTGTCGTGTCTCTCTGGGAACAGGACTACCAGCACGATTGGCACTGGAATTATGTGCCTGACCTGGCGGTCAGGCACCATCGGGAGTTTTATATTCACAACTTTGCTCCCCATAGCCAGGCGAACGGTATTTACACCGAAACCAATTACTTACGCTGGCAGGCCCAGGTTGGAGCGACTCGCTTTACGGGTCAACCCCTTTACGAACATATCAATCAGGTAGCCTATCCCATTCCGACCTTAGGTCATGCTACGGCCATTCAAACAATTCTCGATTTTTACAGGGAGAAAAACCTGCTGGGAGTGGGCCGCTGGGGGCAATGGCAATACTTCAACTCAGATGTTTGCATCTGGGAAGCGATGAAATTTGTTAAGCAATTGCTCAATTTAAGTCAGCCATAAATGCAAGAGATGCAATCTTTTATAGCCCAAATCAAGAACAGTCAAACCTATCAAAGATTAGCTCTCTTATACAAATTGGGGCGCGATTTTCATGGGGCAAAAACCACCTATGAACTGATCCAAGAATTACGATCGACGCACCTGACCGAGCAGCAACTCCTGACAACCCTGCGCCAGCACCAGGAGATTAGCCAGTTCAAACAACAGTTAACCGCCCAGGTCAATCTTGGCCCTGACGAAATTGGCTTAATCTGTGCCTACGGAATTGGCGATACCTACTTTGTCTGTGCCCTGGCCCAGCAAATTTCCGCCATTCATGGTCAGGCCAGAATCGTTGTAGTGGTGAAGCCAGAACATAGCGATATTCCCGATCTATTTCAGAAGCATATTGCTCGCAAAGTCACCCTCGATCGTACCGTCCTGGCAAAAATTTGTGATTCCGTAGACCTGATCCGGGAGTTTAGCCATTTAGCACCGGGCCAGTTGTTCTTCGCCCATCCCCGGGCCAGATTGGGCATGCAGCTAGATATTCTAGGCTATAAAGAGATTCATTTAGTCGATCTGTACCGGGTGCTATTTAGCCTCAAACCCGATCGCCCCCTGCTGCAACCTGCCGTTACCGAAGCAGCCTGGGCCAGTGCCAGACAGCGATTCCAGGAGTATGAATTCCCTGAAAAGCGAACGGTCTTACTCTCTCCAGAAGCCACCTCAACCGGAATTTTGAGCGAAACCCTTTGGCAGGCGATCGCCGAATACTTTTGCGATCGGGGTTACAAGGTCATCCTGCTGGTTTCTCCCAATAGCTACTTTCTTCTACCAGGGTTGCCACGGGTTTACTTTCCTTTGAGTGAAGCCATTCCCTTCACTGAGTTGTGTGGCACGGTCATTTCCCTGCGTAGTGGTTTTTGTGATTTGATTGCAACCGCCCAAACAAACCTGGTTGTTCTGTATCCCGACCAGGCCTTTCATACGGGAACGGTCTATACCTGTGCCAGCCTGCGTCTGATGCAGCTATCGTCCTCTGCCCAGGAAATTATCGTGTCTGACGATACCTCTCCTGAACAAGTCCTGAACCAGCTCAGTTCCAGCCAGACGGCCACTGCTCCGACAATTTAAATTCTCCCAGGGCTCTGGCCCCTCTACAATTGCCGAATAAATTCCAGGGGTAAGCCATCACTATCGGCAATGAAAGCGACTTCGTACACTCGATCGCCAATCATTTGCTGTTCTGGTTGCAGCAGCACTTGCAGGGGCGGAAGTGGGTGGGGTTGATCTTGGGTCTGCGTCACCTTACTTTGCAGGTCAGCCAGCCAGAGGGACAGGTCAGGGGTTTGCTCAGTCAGGTCAAAGGACAGGTGATAGTAGCCGACGTAGTGTTCATCCCCAAAGGCATCGGCGGCGGGTTTAGGTTGAGGAATCTGGATCAGTTCAATCCGCCCTCCCAGCCCTTCCATCCAGCAGGCCAGGGTATAGCCCGTCGTAAAGCGTTCTTTGACGACAAACCCCAATTGCTCATAAAACACGATCGCCCGATGAATATTAGCCGTCCGAATCGAAGCGTGATGCATAGTCCTTCCTCCCAAGCCTATTCTGCCTTGCTTTCTGGTAAAACAGGCCCAAATCGTCCTGTGCCACTCCGCCATTTAGAAGGATTAAACTTAATGTATCTTTCCAGCCCGTTTTTCGCCCGGTAGGCCCTATGTCTCAGCAACCCATCATCGCCATTGACTGTGTTAACCATTACTTTGGCACGGGCCACCTGCGGAAACAAATTTTGTTTGAGGTGTCGGCAGAAATTCAACCGGGGGAAGTGGTGATTATGACTGGCCCTTCTGGTTCCGGTAAAACAACCCTGCTCACCCTGATTGGGGCTTTGCGATCGACCCAGGAAGGCAGTATGCGGGTGCTGAATCAAGAACTGAATGGAGCCCCTAAAAACCTCCTGGTCGAATTGCGGCGGAATATTGGCTATATCTTTCAGGCCCATAACCTGTTGAATTCTCTGACGGCCTGTCAAAATGTCCAGATGTCAGTCGAGTTGCACGACCACTTCTCGGATCGCCACCGCCGGGAAAAAGCCGAAGCCATGCTGGAAGCCGTAGGATTAGGAGATCACATCAACTACTATCCCCACGAATTATCGGGCGGGCAGAAGCAGCGGGTGGCGATCGCCCGGGCCCTTGTCAGTCAACCCAAAATCGTTCTGGCCGATGAACCCACTGCCGCTTTAGACAAAAAATCTGGGCGAGATGTGGTCGAAATCATGCAATCCCTGGCCAAGCAACAGGGTTCAGCCATTCTGCTGGTGACCCACGACAACCGGATTCTGGATGTTGCCGATCGGCTGATTCACATGGAAGATGGGCAGCTTTCTTCTCTGACCGTAGCTCCCGCTCAAGTAACGGCGTGAACCTGCCGGTGCACCAGTTGGGCGATCGCCTGAACCAGGTCGGCAATTTCTACCGGTTTGGTCAAATACTGTTGAAATCCGGCACTGATCGCTTTTTGCCGATCTTCTTCCCGGGAATAGGCCGTTAAGGCGATCGCCGAAATCGCCAGACCATCCTGGGCCAGGTGCAGTCTCTGCAGAAGGCTATAGCCATCGGCCTGAGGCATGCCAATATCGCTCACCAGCACATCCGGTTGAAGGCGATCGTAAACTTCCAGGGCTTCTTCCACCGAGGCGGCCGTCTCGACAGTTGCACCAAATTGCTTAAGAGCAAGGCAAAGTAACTCTCTAGTATCTGGCTCATCATCAACCAGTAACACCTGCACCCCCACCAGCACTCCCTCCTTAGCAGAAACCCGGCCAGGATGGAGTGTATCACCCGTCGGTTCGGCCTCCTGGAGCAAAGCCGGTTGCCATTCGCCCCCCGTCGGTTCAACCAGCAGGGGTAAAGAAACCGTAAAGGTAGCTCCCTGATCCTCTCCCTGACTATCGGCCTCTACCCTACCACCATGGAGTTCTACCAGATGGTGGACAATCGCCAGTCCCAAACCCAGGCCATTGTAAAGCCGGGTTGTCGTACTATCAGCCTGGCGGAAGCGGTCAAACACGTAGGGCAGAAAGTCTGATTTGATGCCAATGCCGGTATCGACCACTTGAATGTAAACATGGCCGGAGCCGGTTGCGGAATCTGACGAGGGGGTTGAATCTAAACGATCGAGCAAAGAGATTTCGACCCTGCCGCCCTCGGGCGTAAATTTAATCGAGTTAGACAGCAAATTCCAGACTACCTGCTGCAACCGCACCGCATCCCCCGAAACCTGCTGGTTCGTCTTCAGGTGAGCAATCACTTCAATCCCTTTAGCTTCAGCCTGAGGGCGAACCGACTCAATCGCCGCATTCACTACCTCTGTCAGGTTGACGGCATGAAAATTTAACCGTAGCTTGCCGCGAATGATACGAGAGACATCCAGAATATCTTCGATCAGTTGGGCCTGGGTGATGGCATTGCGCTCAATCGTTTCTAAGGCCCGATCGGTGGTGACTTCATCAAACTTGCGAGTTCGCAGCAGCCGTGACCAGCCCAGCATCGAATTCAGGGGAGTCCGCAGTTCATGGGACAGCACCGCCAGAAATTCATCTTTCATCCGGTTGGCTGCTTCAGCCTCACGCCGGGCTGTTTGCTCATGCAAAATTTGCTGGCGATCGGCCTCCGCCTGCTTGCGATCGGTGATATCTTCAATCGTTCCCGTGTGCCCCAACAACTGCTGCTGATCCGACAGCATCGGAGACGAGCGCACATGCACCCAGCGTTCCGACTGATCGGGCAGTAACACCCGCAATTCCATGGAATATTCCTGCCCCTCCTGGACGTAATCGGCCCAGGCCGCAAATACCCGTTCCCGATCGTCGGGGTGGACAAAGTTGATCCAGCTGGTGCCAAAGCTATGAGTCACAGATACACCACAGATTGCCTGGTAACGAGGGTTGCTGTAAATACAGCGGCCATCCATATCCAGCACAAAAATTCCTACCGGAGAACAGGCGCTGAGGGAACGAAACCGCTCTTCGGTCTGCTTCAGTTCCAGGTTCATCGCTTCCAGTTGGGCGGCCTGCCGTTGAATCGCCTGGGTTTTACGAAACAGATCGACAAACACCGTCACCTTAGAAGCCAAAATCACTGGGTCGAGCGGCTTGTGCAGATAATCAACGGCTCCCAGGGCGTAGCCCTTTGACATCAGCTGGTCGCTGGTACTGAAGGCCGTCAAAAAGATGATCGGGGTCTGCCGCGATCGGGGCCGACTGCGAATCAGGGTGGCTGTCTCAAACCCATCCATACCCGGCATCTGCACATCTAATAAGATGACGGCAAAATCTTGATGTAGTAGACAACGTAAAGCTTCTTCTCCGGAGGTGGCCCGCACCAAATTCTCACCGAGCTTACCCAGCACAGCTTCCAGGGCTAACAGATTTTCGGGATGGTCGTCCACTAACAGGATATTGACCGGAGCAGTTAGTTGCATGGAACTGAAACGTAAACAGCAGAGATAGAACAGGGGAGAAAGCAACTCAAACGATTAGCTCGATACTTTCATCAGGCACAAATCCATCACATAGGAGGCAATCATACTCAGGGGCAAAATGGCATCCACTGGAGTGGCGGCGAGAGCCGCCAGGGGCATGGTCGGGTTCTCAGCGGTATCGGGATTTTGCACGATCGCCCAGCCCCCCCTGGCCTTAATCGCTGCCAGGCCCCTGGCCCCATCGTGGTTGGCTCCGGTCAAAATAATGCCGATGGCTCGACGGCCATAGGTTTCCGCTGCCGATTCAAACAAAACATCGATCGAGGGACGGGCGTAGGAAACCGGCTCATCTACGGATAACGTCACCTGGCCCAGTTCCACCAGCAGGTGATAATCCGGGGGAGCCAGATAAATTCTGCCTGGCACCAGAGCTTCCTTATCCCGGGCATCTTGAATTTTCAACCGGACATACTGCTGTAAAAAATGACTGAGGGAAGGGGGAGATTCTTTATGGCGATGCTGAACCACCACCAGAGGTAGGGAAAAGGTTTCTGCCAATCCCCCTAAAACGGTTTGCAGAGCCGACAACCCCCCCAGGGATGTGCCGATTACCACCAATTCAAAGCCCATCAATCAATCCTCCGATAGAGACCTTCCCCCGGCTCTAATTCTTCATAGTGCTGCTCATGGGTAGTAAATTTAAGGGATTCCTGCCGCCCCAAACCAAGAATGCCGAAGGGACACAGGCTGTTATAAAAAAGTTCATGCACCCGTTGCTGCAACCAGCGATCGAAGTAGATCAATACGTTCCGGCAAAGAATCACATTGAACTCATTGAACGAAGCATCGGTGACCAGGTTGTGCTGGGAAAAGACGATATTTTCCCGCAGGGAAGCCCGAAAAATTGCGCTGTTGTAGGCCGCCGTGTAGTACTCGGAAAACGATCGCTTACCGCCAGCTCGCAAGTAAAGCTGGGTATATTCCTGCATCTGATTCAGGGGATAAATTGCCGTTTTAGCAATCTGTAATACCCGTTCATTGGTATCCGTGGCATAAATGCGACAGCGATGATACAGTCCTTCCTCCTGAAGCAAAATAGCCATGGAGTAGACTTCTTGCCCCGTCGAACAACCAGCATGCCAGATCCGAATAAATGGGTAGGTACGCAGTAGCGGCACCACTTTTTCTCGGAACATGACAAAAAAGCTGGGGTCCCGAAACATGGAAGTGACATTCACCGTCAGCCCCAACAACAAACGCTCCAGACAAGTCGGATCGTGGAGAACCTGGGCTTGGAGAGCAGAAATATTGTTCATCTTTTCCGATTGCAAAATATTGCGGATTCGGCGTTTGAGGGAAGCAGGTGCATAGTTCCGAAAATCAAATCCGTAGTACTGATAAATTCCTTCCAAAAGCAGCCGTAGCTCTATCTCCTCCAGATCAGGGGTAAGGGGGGGCGACATAACTCCAAGTCGGGGGCTGACCAGCCTGCTGATATACCTAATTCGGACGATAAACTTTCGATAGCCGATTTCCCAACTACCCAGAGATAGAGAGCGGCAATTCTAGAGTTACAGCTACCCCAGGGCAGCAATTACCTGCGGCTCAACCTGCCGTGGATAAATTAACCAGACCCGCTGCTCGGTTTGGGTCAGGGTTTGTACCAGAGCAGACAACTCACTCAATTCCTGTAACCCTCTGGTAGTCTGCACTTTAATTCCCCGTTGATAGAGGGTATAACCTCGACTCAGGGAAACCCGTAGGCCAGCATAGTAGGGTACCGGTAGTTGCAACCCGGTTAACCAGCCGTACACCTGCTGCAACAAAGATTGCTGCCCTGCCTCGGGTAAGTGGCTAATGTCCCGCGCTTTAAACAGGTCGCGATCGAGAAACCGCTGACACAGATCAGATAGCACCCGATCGGGGTGGCGCTGCCAGCGTTGCAGATGATAAATAAAGGTGCCATCATCCGTTGCCAGGTATTGCTCTAAGGGCAACTGGTCACAGTCTTGAGTGAACCAGGCGGTGACCGTATCATCGGCCTCCAACTGGCCAGTCCGCAGCAGTTCCCTGGCCCGCCCCAGGGCCTGGTCTAAAATCCAGGTGGCCGCAATGTTTTTGGGATGGTTATAGACCTGGGCGTACATAAAATAGCGCACGATCAGGTAATGCTCTACCGCCGTCACTCCCTTTTGAGCCAGCACCAGTTGTTGAGACACCGGGTCGTAGCGCAGGGCCAGCAGGATGCGATCGAGGTCAATTTTGCCGTAGGAAGCCCCGGTAAAGTAACTATCCCGCATCAAATAGTCGAGGCGATCGCAATCTAACTGGCTCGACACCAGTTGCCAGATCAGGGGCAGGGGATGGCGTTTTCGATAAACCTGCTCAATTTGCCCCAACAGATCGGGCTGAAAGCGATCGAGCAAAGACCGGATCGGAGGCGATTCCCACAGAATCCGCAGGGTCCAATGTTCATGGTTACAGCCAAAAATCTCCTCCGCCGTATGGCTAAACGGCCCATGGCCAAGGTCATGGAGCAGGGCGGCGCAGAGGACGATCGGGCGATAGGGCCAGAGTTGAGGGTAAGATCTGGCCAACCGGTCAAAGGCCCGTCGGGCGATCGCCATGACTCCCAGGGAATGGGTAAACCGGGAAGCTTCCGCGCCATGAAAGGTGAGACTGGCAGGCCCCAGTTGCCGCACCCGCCGCAACCGCTGAAAGGCCGGAGTATCAATCAGATGAATCAACAGAGCTTCCGTAGAATCAGCACTGTTGAGCACGATCGCCCCATGCAGAGGGTCGTGATAGGTGCGCTCAGAGTTAGGCAGCACCGGCCACCATAGAATTTGTAGTCAACAGTTCTACCGCCTTCTGGTACTGGCGATCGGCACTGGTTCCCACCTGCTCACTGCTGATCGGGTCAAGCGGTACCACAACATCGGGAGTAATCCCCAATTTATTAATGTCATGGTGGGCCGGAGTCTCATACCGGGCTACGGTGACCGCCAGCCCCGAACCGTCGGACAGGTCAAATAGAGATTGAATTAACCCCTTACCAAAGGTCTTTTCACCGACGATCGTGGCTCGCTGGTTATCTTTCAAGGCTCCAGCCAAAATTTCACTGGCACTGGCCGTGCCCTGATTCACCAGAACCACCAGGGGCTCCCGGGTCAGGGCCTGCCCCGTCGCTTCAAAGCTACCCTGAATACCCTGGCGATTGACGGTGTAAACGATCGTGCCATCATCCAGCCAGAGGCGGGCAATTTCAATCCCGGCCTGCAACAAGCCCCCGGGATTGTTCCGCAGGTCGAGAATGTAGGCTGTTGCCCCCTGATTTTGCAAATGGCGAATGGCGTGATTCACCTCAGTGGCAGCGTTGGCATTAAACTGGCTCAAGCGGATATAGCCAATCTTGGCTGGCTCACCCGCTCCCGGCTGACTGTAAGACCGCAAATCGGCGACCACCGGATTGAGGGCAATGCGATCGCGCTTAATTTCTACATCTTGCTCTGCCTGGCCCTCCCGTTCTACGGTCAGGATGACTTTGCTCCCGATCGGCCCGCGCATCCGGTCTGCGGCTTCATCGAGGGCCAGACCATCGGTGGGGGTGCCATCAATTCGCACAATAATATCGGCGGGTTTGATGCCGGCCCGATCCGCCGGAGAATCGGCGATGGGGGAAATCACCCGCAGTTTGCCCGTCTCCGGGTCAAGGGCAATCTGTAACCCGACCCCAGTCAGCTCCCCGGAAGTATTGGTCTGGAGACTGCGATACTGATCGGGCTTTAACAACCGGGTAAACGGATCATCCAGGCTGGCCAACATCTGCTGGGCTACCGCATAGGTCTGGGTTCGCTCCGCCGGAGCCTGCTTAATCACCTGCTGCCTGACCAGCCACCAGTTCTGGTGATTAAAGGTGTCATCTACATAGGAGCGGTCTACCACCCGCCAGACCTCGGCCAGAAACTTCTGCTCATCGGTCAGGGCAAGCGCCGGAGGGGCAAACCAGCCCACCCCCAGTAACACCACCAACAGAAAGATAGAAATCTGCCTAGCCAACAAGATTGTTTTACCCATAGTTATCTATATTAGCGTCAGTAGAAAAACACCGGCCAGTCGCGACCTGGCCAAACCAGAATCAGGTCACCAGCAGCCTGATTAGCTCAGGCCGACCGCAACTCCAGCTAGAATTCTGGAACTGTAAGACCGACCGCAAAGTTTAGCCCCAGGAGCGAAACCGGGAATAACCTTTTATCTTAATTTTTCCCCCTGAATCTGCAATCTTTTCTGAACCCAGACCCGATCGAGCGATCGGTCATCTGGTAGAGGTATATCACTACCGTCTGTAGACCCATCCTGACCCAGAACTCAACCAAACAGCCGGGGGAATTCGATCGAAGCAACAGAAAATCCCCGCGAAGAACGTTAAGAAAACGTTGCCTGAACTTCAGAATTGAACCGTTTTCAGACCCCTGCCAAAAACCTGAAGATGCCTGCCTGATAATGAATTGGCATCCCCCGCAAGATCTCGGGCCAAGGTGAAAATCGCCCCCTGTCTGTGTTACATTCTTTATGAACAGCAATACATTTTTAGGAATTCTTGCTTCATGTTCACTAAGCAGGTGACCGACTCGAAAGCATTCCAGTGGTTTCAAGAGCGGCTCGAGATCCAGGGGATTGCTGATGATATCAGCAGTAAGTACGTCCCTCCTCACGTCAATATTTTTTACTGCCTGGGTGGTATCACACTGGTTTGTTTTCTGATCCAGTTTGCCACCGGGTTTGCGATGACCTTTTACTACAGACCGACCGTTGCTGAAGCGTTTCAGTCTGTTCAATACCTGATGACCGAAGTTAACTTCGGCTGGCTGATTCGTTCCATTCATCGCTGGTCTGCCAGCATGATGGTGCTGATGATGATCCTCCATGTTTTCCGGGTTTACCTGACCGGTGGCTTCAAGAAGCCCCGGGAACTTACCTGGGTGACCGGTGTAACCCTGGCAGTCATCACCGTCTCCTTTGGGGTTACTGGTTATTCTCTACCCTGGGATCAGGTTGGCTACTGGGCTGTCAAGATCGTGTCTGGTGTACCTGAGGCAATTCCTGTAGTTGGAACCCTGATTGCAGATCTGCTGCGGGGTGGTTCCAGCGTTGGTCAGGCAACCCTGACCCGTTACTACAGCGCCCATACCTTTGTTTTGCCCTGGCTGATCGCAGTATTTATGCTGCTGCATTTTCTGATGATTCGGAAGCAAGGAATCTCTGGACCGTTGTAATCGCTTTAGCCATTTTTTCGGTGAAAGCCATTATGATCGGTACTGTCTAATATTTCGCGGCTTCCCCTCCTACTTACTTCAGAATTAAGGAGAGCACTTTTTAGTATGGCAACGCTTAAGAAACCGGATCTGAGCGATCCTCAATTGCGTGCAAAGCTGGCGAAGGGTATGGGGCACAACTACTATGGTGAACCCGCCTGGCCCAACGACCTGCTCTATATCTTCCCGGTAGTAATTCTGGGAACCATTGCCCTCTGTGTCGGTCTGGCAGTGCTTGATCCGGCCATGGTCGGTGAACCTGCTAACCCCTTTGCAACTCCTCTGGAAATTTTGCCAGAGTGGTACCTGTTCCCGGTGTTCAACATCCTGCGTCTGGTTCCTAACAAGTTACTGGGTGTTGTATTGATGGCCTCGGTTCCCCTGGGCCTGATCACCGTACCCTTTATCGAAAGCGTCAACAAGTTTCAAAACCCCTTCCGTCGCCCCGTAGCAACCACTGTTTTCCTGTTCGGAACGCTGGTTACTCTGTGGCTGGGAATCGGCGCTACGTTCCCCATCAGCAAAGCTTTGACTCTGGGTTTGTTCTAACTCGGTTTATGCTTTGGCAAAATGGCCTGCCAATTTTCCTGGTAAAAGCTGGGAGGGTTGGCAGGTATTTTGTTTTTGGAGCAGGTAGTTCCAGGTAGGGAAATCCCGACTCAGAGGAACAGCCATTTCTCATTACTATGGAATTGTTCAGGAATACTATTTGCTGGAGCCTATTGTGAACCAGGATAGCTTTAAGAATTTCCAGATTGGCTTTTCAGAAATCAGCCGCCTCCTTTTACCGTTTTTAATTATCTGGTTGCTCGGCACGATCGGCCTGGGCTGGCTGGTGAAGTCCTTCTTTATCCTGGTTGGGCTACTCCTGATTACGCCGGTGATTGCCTTCCTGGGATTTCGCTGGTGGCTCAAGCGCAACTTAATTCAAGCCCATTGCCCGGTTTGCGATTACGAGTTTGTCAGTCTCAATCAGACTGAGTTTCGTTGTCCCAACTGTAGCGAACCGTTGAAGGCAGAAAATGGTGACTTCAATCGCCTGACCCCACCAGGGACAATCGACATCAGTGCCGTTGAGGTTCCAGCCCAGCGCTTAGAAGATTCTTAACCACAGGTTTCAGGCTCAGGTTCAGAACCGGGCAGGTGCAGGGTAAAACAGCTACCCTGACCGGGCTTTGACGTGACTGTGATATCTCCCCCGTGGAGCTGAGCCAGTTTACGGGCCAGGGCTAACCCTAAGCCAGTTCCCTGATATTTTCGGTTCAACCCCCCATCTAACTGCTGAAACGGCTGGAATAGACGCTCTAAATCTTCTGGAGAAATACCAATTCCGGTATCGCAGACATGGAATTTTAACCAGTTTGATGGCGGGCGATCAGGATGGCAAAGGGGTTGCACTTGATGCCAGACACTATTAGACGCAGGGGAAGTCAGAACAGGGTTAGCAGCAGACAGCGGCACAAGGCATGCTTCTGACTCAATGGTAAGAGAAACAGAGCCCAGTTCTGTAAACTTCACGGCATTAGACAACAGGTTAAATAGAATTTGCTTCAACCGACGACGATCGGCGACACAGGTTGTCAACTCAGGAGCAATGGAGAGAGAAAGCTGTAAGCCACGGGTTTCTGCCTGCTCCCGAATTAACCCCAGGCAGGCTACACCCATTTCCTGTAGTTCGATTGGTTCGAGTAACAGCTCTTCTTTGCCAGCTTCGATTTTCGTCAGGTCTAACAGATCATTAATCAATTCCAGCAGGTGTTCACCACAGGCAGATATATTGGTGAGGTATTGCTCCTGCTTGGCATTCAGGGGGCCAAAAATCTGTTTCAAGAGCAGACTGGAAAACCCTAAAATCCCCGTCAGGGGAGTCCGCAGTTCGTGGCTCATATTGGCTAAGAACTCGCTTTTAGCCCGATTCGCCGCTTCAGATAAAAGTTTCTCCTGTTCCAGTTCACCGGTGCGTTCCCGTACCAGTTGTTCTAACCGCTCATAGCTCTGGGCATTGTAAAGGGCGATCGCCGTTTGATCGGCAATCCGTCGCAGCATTTGAATTTCGTCCTGAGCAAAAGACCTCTGGCAGAGGGTAGAGTGCAACTCGATCCCCCCCCAGAACTGATCACGAATAAAAATTGGCACGCTTACCACTGACTTAACGTGGTAGCACTGGCGCATCTTTCGGCGAGTTGGAGTTTCAGGTAAGGTTGAGTAATCGGGCACATGGAAAGCCCGACCAGGAGGTGCCGTGGGTATCTCGACTACATCAAACCAGTCGGGCAACGGTACTACCATATTGGCCATTGAGGGTATCTGCTCTCCCACCACCCACTCGTTTTTAACCAGGATTTGGTCAGCTTCTACGGCATAAATCAAAACCCGATCGACGGCCATGCCCTCTCCGGTCAACTGCACAATTTTATGCAGAATAAACACCGGGTCTAAGCTGGAATTAATCGTGTGCCCAATCTGATTCAGTAGCTGCTCTTGCTGGGCCTGACACTGAACCTGATGAAACAACTGAGCCTGGTGAATTGCGATCGCGCATTGATCGGCAATGGCTTTGACCAGCGCCACTTCTTCGGTTGTCCAGGTACGGGTATGGTTACACTGGTGCAAACAAATGGTACCCAATCTCACCTGATGGTGCATGAGCGGCACCATCAGAGCAGCCTGCAGAGACAATTCCGTTTGCAGTTGACGCACCCCCGAACCACTCAGGGCCGCCATATCATTGATGGCCACACTTTCCCCCCGAACCAGGGGTTCGTTGTAAAGGGTGAACAAAATGCAATGAACTCCAATCAGACTGTCCCCATCAGAGGTCTGACAGCTCACCTGGCAAACCACCAGTTCTCCCCCTTTCATAGGATCGGGGCGGGCCACCACACACCGGCTGACCTCCAGAGTTTCATGGAGCAGGTTAACGGTCGTCTGCAGCACCTCAGACAACACCAGAGTCTCTCGCATGGATTGCACAATGCGGTTAATGATGGCTTCCCGTTTCGCCTGTTGTCTGAGTTTCAGCTCAGCCAATTGCTGTTGTCGGTGCAGGTCAAATTCTCGCAGCGATCGCCCCAAAACAGGCGGCAATCGAAATAGCCGGTCTTTCAAAACATAGTCAGACATACCAGCCTTGATACAGGCCACCGCCGCTTCTTCTCCCAGGCTACCGGTAATCAGAATCAGCGGAATCTGCTGCTGAGACTGTTGCAAACTTGCTAAGACTTCGTAAGCAGTAAACCCCTTTAACCGAAAGTCAGTTAATACCCCATCCCAGATTTGGGTCTGGAGGAGTTGCTGACACTCGGCCAGGGAGTCGGTCACCACCAGAGTACAACCACTGGCCAGGGGCCGGAGAGTTAACTCGATCAGTTCTGCATCTGCCCTGACATCTTCCACAATCAATAGGCGCAGATTTGGCGGCAAAACTACCTCTGGAGAGGCCGGCACAGGCGGAAATTGCCAGGACATAATTTGGGCTAGTTAGGGCAAGGAAGGAAGGCGATTGAGGAACATCCAATAACAACCAACTTGACGAGCAACTTCTACAAACTGCTGAAAGTCTAGAGGTTTAACGATATAGCTATTTATTCCCAGATCGTAACAACTATTTAAGTCAATTTCCTCCTGGGAAGAGGTCATCACCACAATCACCAGATGACGAGTGCGGGGATTTGCCCGCAATGCCTGCAATACCTGCATACCACTTATTTTAGGCAGCTTTAAATCTAGCAGCACCAGGCGGGGTAACACCGAAAGAGCCGCCTGCCCTGGTTGGCCCAGCAGGTAATGGAGCGCCTGTTCACCATCGGACACGACATCAATCTGATCCGAGAAGCGGAATTCCTTGAGGGCTAACTTCACCAACTCAACATCGTTAGGGTCATCCTCCACCAGGAGCAGTCGCCTCGGTTCCATAGTCACCCTACTTGTCGAAGGAAGATTCTGCGGAGTCAGGCAGGGCAGGAGGCAACATAAAGTAAAAAGTAGCTCCATAACCGGGCTGGCTTTCAGCCCAGATGGTTCCCCCATGGCGATGAATTACCCGCTGCACGATCGCCAGACCAATGCCAGTCCCCTCAAATTCTGTCTGAGAATGTAGCCGTTGAAATGCGCCAAATAGCTGATCGGCGTAGGCCATATCAAACCCAACCCCGTTATCTCGAATAAAAATAGTATCGTTACCCAGACAACCAATTTCGATGCGTGCCAAGGGCTGTTTCTGGCTAAACTTAATGGCATTTTCTAAAAGGTTGTAAAAAACCTGGTGTAACAGGGTAGCGTCTCCCAGGACGGTGGGCAAGGAGCCAACCACCAGTTGAAACGCTGGCGGCTCCGGCCGGGGAGACTGGGGAGAAACCAGGTGGGCTTTCACGGTTTCTGGTAACTGGGCAATGGCCGCTTCTACCACCTGGTTAAGATCTACGGGAGCGGTTGCCATAGGTCGCCGCCCCAGGCGAGACAGGGCCAGCAACCCATCGATCAGCAGCCCCATCTTGCGACTACTGGTCTGAATTACTTCTAAATAGTGGGCCACCTGAGCATCGGTAATGGCCTGATTGGCCGTGAGTTGAGCTGTCAGGGCACTGACAAAGCCATTGATATGCCGTAAGGGAGCCCGCAGGTCATGGGACACCGAGTAGGAAAAAGAATCTAGCTCACGGTTAGACGCTTCCAGTTGCAGGGTTCTTTCTGACAGCCGATGCTGGGTTTCGATCAGTTCGGTGTAGTCGCGGGAAATACCCAGCAGGGCATAGATCTCTCCATCGCATTTACGCAAAGGAATTTTGAAGGTTTCAAAGTGGTGGGGCTTATTCTGGAGCTGGATGGTTTCCTGCAGATGCATCCGCTCACCGGTGGCAAAAACCTGCTGGTTCTGGGTCAGAAAATAACTGGCCTCTGCCTCCGGAAAACATTCAAAAATCGTTTTACCAGCGACTTCCTGGCGATCGTGGTAGCCAATTCCCCTGGCAAAGACATCATTGCAAAAGGGGATACACCAGGAGTCTCGCTCGATCACAAAAATATAATCGGGCATGGTGTTAATCAGGCTTTCTAGCTCAGTCGTGCGCCGAACCAACGCCTCTTCTGCCCGTTGCCGCTCCAGTAACGCCGTCCGTTGTTCAGTAATGTCTTCGACCAGCCCCAAAGCATAAACAATTTCTCCCTGCTGATTGCGAATTGCCCGGGTGGTTAATCTTCCCCAGAGTAGCTGACCATCCTTTTTCAGGTAGCGTTTCTCCCGCTGATAGCCAGCAATCTCTCCCCGCACCATTCTTTCCGCATCCGGTTGTTCAGCTTCCATATCTGGGGGATAGCTGACCGAGAGACAGGAAGCCCCAACCAGTTCCGCAGAACTGTAACCTAACAGTTCACAAAAAGCCGGATTAACCATGACAAACTGGTAGTCTGAGATCCTGGCCAGGGCAATTCCCAGGGGGCTGTTTTCAAATACCTGACGAAACAACTCCTGGCTTTGCCGCAGGGCTAACTCTACCCGCTGGCGCTCGATGATCTCAGTCTGCAGTTGGGCGTTGGCCTGGCTCAATTCGTCGGTACGGGCCAGAACCCGTTGCTCCAGATCCTCATTGGCCTGTTTGAGGGTTCTTTCAGCTTGCTGCAAAACCGTGACATCCCGAAAACTCCAGACTCGGCCGATACTTTTACCCTGTAACCGTTGGGGTTGGGAATAGCGTTCAAAAACTCGTCCATCTGTAAATTCTAGTAAGTCAAAACTCTCGGCCTCTGGTTGCGAATACAGTGCCTCCACCCCATCTAGAAAAACCTGGGGAAACTTCAACTGGTGTAGAACAAACGCCAGTAATTGCTGGTCATCCCGCCTGACCAGCAACTCGGCCGGGATTTGCCAGAGTTGCAAAAATTTTTGGTTGTAACTGACAACTCTCCCCGCAAAATCAACCACCAGAATGCCATCGGCGGTCGATTCCAGGGTGGCCTGCAGCAGGGACAGAGATGACTCCAGGTTGATTTCAGCCTGCTTGCGATCGCTGATGTCTTGAGCCGCTCCTACCACCCGGTAAACCTCACCCTGGGCATCTCGCAAAGGAAACGATCGATCCAGAATCCAGCGCACCGAATTATCGGGTTGAACAATCCGATACTCTATCTGCCAGGGGCCTTCTAACTGCCTGCCAAAATTTTGAATCACCCGATCGCGATCGTCGGGATGAATGGCCTCGATAAACGCCAGGGGTTGCTGGTAAAGACTCTCACAGGTGCGTCCCCAAATGGTTTCGTAGGCAGGACTGACATAGAGCATTTCCGATTTTCTCGGGTCAGCCATCCAAAACACTTCATTGATTGCTTCGGTGACCTGACGAAACCGCTCTTCGCTCTGACGCAACACCGACTGACTTGTTTGCAATTCTGTCAGTTGTTGACGCATCACGGTTGTATTTTGCTCCAGCGCGGTGATGGTCTGCTCTAACTCCTGCTGCGATCGTTGAATCTGTCTCGCCCCCCAGTAGGTAGACCAGTAGCACATCCAGGCCGTAACGATGACATAGAGTGTGCCCTTGACGGTCTGGAGAAACTGATTTTGCACCAGATCCTGGACAAACCGCCCAAGAATTTGATCCGATAGACCAATCCAGACCAACCCACTTAACAGGTATAACCCGGTCAGCTTTAAAGCCAGAACCCTGGGCTGGGATCTATAGGCTCGTACCCGGTAATGTTGAGAACCTTGCATAGGGCTGGAGGGAGTAACACGGGGCGATAGAAAATGACTCTTCTATAACCAGTCCTACCAGAGGAAAGCAGTTTTTGGGAACGGTCAGTTTTGATTACGGGTTTGACGGGCCAGTTCCAGCAATTGCCCCCAGCGTTTTTGTAGTTGCTTTGGGGTACATTTTAACCGCTTTACAATTTCTTGATCCGTGGCTTGCGACTGTTTCAGGCTCAGGAGTTGATGCTGTTCGGCGGACAACTGGCCCAGGAAAATTTGCCACTGCTGGTTCGATAGGCCAAGATTTTGGTCGAGATCGGCCCCTAACCACTGATGCACCAGTCTCCAGTTTTGAGACAGAGTAAATTTTTCGACATGGTACTTAAACCGCTGCTGGAGATAATCTCGCTGTCGGGCCGTTAACCCCAGAATGTCATCGATTTCGGGAGCGGATAGATCCTGCAACTTGAGGGTGAGGTAGTTGACACAATCGGTCTGCCCCTGGGATTCGAGGTACTGGATTAATTCGTTGATCACCCGATCGCGGAGGGCTGCTTCGGCGGGCAGGTCAGAGGCTTCGGAAACCATTTGTTCTCGCACCTGCTGGGCGATCGGAGAACGATTGTGGCTTTCAGCTTCTTCACTCCTGGGGGCCTCTAGAGCCTGTTCGATATCGATCGCCACCTCCTGGGGTTGGCGCTGGCCAAAGCGTTGGGCCCGCAGCACTACCAGCTGCTGAGTTTGCCCGTTGGGCAGGGAGATCCGGCGCTTGGCATACTGTTCGGTAAAGGCCATGTATTCCGCCAGTTCCAGGCGAGTGCGGGGCTGGTAATCTTCTGGTAATTCGTTTTCCCGACGGAACGCTTTTAGCGACTCGGTATAAAACCCCTGCAAAAAGTCTTCGACCAGACTGTAGCGAGCCTGAAACCCAAGTTGTAGCCGCCCCGGAGCGATATGGCGGTAAATCATAGAACCCAGGGTGCTATGCAGGTCAACCCGCCCCTGGCGAGACCCCAACTGGTAGTAAGAGAGGCACTTTTGCAACCGGTGCCGGGCCAGGGATAACTGCCACGATCGCACCTTCCCCGATGTTTGAATCCGCCCACTTTTATGGCAAATGCGCTCTACCTCTGCTGCAATCCGACTGGCCAAGCGCTCTGTGTTTCCGGGAGGAGCCTGAATTTCTGCCTGTAATTCTTGAGATAACCAGCGGGTCAGGGTAGGAATATCTAAAAATTCATCGGATGCTTCTTCCAGAGATAAATTTAAGCCCGGTTTACCTTCGTTATAAAGAATCGCTTCAGAATGGCTGGAAGCATGCTCAGACGCACCAGGAGGAACTGCTTGGGCGCAGGAAGGGGTAGATTCAACATTCATGGCTTGGTAGTGCACAAACTAGTGGTAGGACAGACCGCGTTCAGTTTAGAGGGCAGAATTTTGCGTTAGCTACGCAGAACTACAAGCTGAAAACCGGTCGCTGTGATTTCTGTCACTACTGTCTACAAAGGTAAACGCAATGGCTACGGTTAAACATACGATCTGTTATGGCACTTTTTCAGGTGGTTTGCCGGATAATTGCCGGGCCATTTTGCCAACCCTTTGCCCAGTGGGCTATAGCCCCGGCGAACCAGGACAGTCAGGGCTTTTAGAGGGGCGATCGACGCTGCAAGTATCAGGATTTCTTAACTTTTAAAAGGGTCAATTCTGGGATTGTCTCAACCTGCTTCAACCACCCAGGTTGCGGCTTCTTCCCATCCTAGACCGCGGCGTACCACAATTGGTTCCTCGGCACTCAGGTCGAGGATCGTAGAAACCTGCAATCCCGGTTCTTCGCCACTATCGACAATCACATCCACCAGCTTGTCGAGGCTATCAAACAGTTCAAACCGGGAACCGGGTTGGTTAGGACTCACCGTAGGCCGCCCATCTTCATCTTCCAGGACATGGGCAGAGGTCGAAATAATCGGATTTTCTAGAGCATTTAACAGAGCCAGAGAAATCGGATGGTCGGGCACCCGAATACCGGTCGTCCGTCGCTTGGGATTCATTACCAGTTTGGGCACCAGTTTTGTGGTTGGCAACAAAAAGGTGTAGGGGCCAGGAATCAATCGTCGCATAATCCGGTAGGCCGTATCATTCACAACAGCGTAGTGGGCAATGTTCGACAGAGAGGGGCAGAGAAAGGTAAGGGGTTTGTCATTAGCCAACTGTTTGATTTGCCGCACCCGTTGAATTCCATGCTTGGAGTTCAAATCACACCCGATAGCATAGACGGTATCCGTGGGATAAAGCATGACTGCCCCATTACGCAGGGCATCCCGGATCATCTCAACGGTACGGGGTTGGGGGTTTTGGGGGTGGAGATTATAGAGAAGAGCCATGGCAGAGCAGAAAAAAGAGGGGAGAGCAAAGGAGCCAAGATGGGCGATCGGAGAGAGGAAAAGCCGAGCGACAGGCAACGGGTTGGAGGGCAAAATGGGACAATGAAATAGTTTGAAATGCCCCAGGGTACAAACATCCAATTATTTTTTAGTTCCTGGCTGGTAAACCTCATCCCTCACTTGTTAGACTTCTGCCCCATGGTTAAGCTTGCCTACATAGAATGTCCCACAGGAATCGCTGGTGATATGTGCCTGGGGGCATTAGTCGATGCCGGAGTTCCCCTCGAATACCTGATTACCAGCCTGGGTCAACTGGGCATTGCAGGGGAATATAAACTGCGGGCAGAATCGGTTCAGCATTGTGGACAACGGGCTACCAAAGTATACGTAGATTTGGTAGACAATGAGCAATTTGGCAACGGGCAACCGGGCAATGGACAACCGGGCAGTGGGCCATCCGAGGAGCAGGCAGGAGGCAGGACAACCCCTCCCCATTTTGCTACAGAATCTGCAAGTTCGCCGGAGATTGCCGTTGCCCACAGCCATTCTGCCCACGACCATGGCCCCGGTTCCAGCCATAGTCATGGCCATAGTCACAGCCATGGCCACAGTCACAGCTATGGCCACAGTCACAGCCACAGTCACAGCCACAGTCACAGCCATGGCCACAGTCACAGCCACGGCCATAGCCATAATTCCACTCACACCCCAGGCGGAACTCCAGCCAGAGCGGCCCATACCCATCCGCACCCGGCGGCGGGGCGACACTTACCAGAAATTGAGCAGTTGATTCGAGCTGCCGGCCTGCCCCTGCGGGTAGAAACCTGGAGTTTAGAGATATTTCGCCAACTGGCCAGGGCAGAAGCCGCCGTCCATGGCATTCCCCCAGAACAGGTGCACTTCCATGAAGTGGGGGCAACGGATGCGATCGTTGATATTGTCGGCACCTGCCTGGGTCTGGATTGGCTGGGAGTAGAAAAAATTTACTGTTCCCCCCTGCCCACGGGAGGGGGCACCGTCTGGGCCGCCCATGGTCGTCTACCTGTTCCGGCTCCGGCAGTGTTGAAATTATTTGAGTTGGGGCAGGTACCAATTTACAGCAACGGAATCGAGCGGGAACTGGTGACCCCTACAGGGGCGGCGATCGCTACGACCCTGGCCGGGGGGTTTGGCAACCCGCCGGCAATGACCTTAGAAAAAGTGGGCCTGGGAGCCGGTTCCCTTGATCTGCCCATCCCGAATATTTTGCGGTTATGGTTGGGGACGGGCAAAGCCGATGCTGGTTATCAGCAACCCCTCGATCGTGCAGCTGCTCCCGCAACCCAGGCTGCAATCAAGAGGGAGGAATTAGAAACCATCGTCGTTCTGGAAACCCAGATCGATGACCTTTCGCCCCAGGCGATCGGCTACACCTTAGAAACCCTGTTTCAGGTAGGAGCCCTGGATGTCTTCACCCAGGCGATCGGGATGAAAAAGTCTCGACCGGGAATTTTGTTGACGGTGGTTTGCCCACCCCCGCAGGTTGCAGCCTGCGAAGCTGTGATTTTTCGGGAAACCACCACCCTGGGCATTCGCAGATCCCTGCAGCAGCGAACAGCCCTGCACCGGGAAATTCAACCCCTGGTAACGGAAATGGGCCGGGTGCGGGTCAAACTGGCCTGGGCCGATGCTGACCGGCAACAACTGTTGAATGTGCAACCGGAATACGAAGACTGTGCAGCGATCGCCCGCGAACGACAAATCCCCTGGCAGGAAGTCCATCGTCTGGTACTCCAGACCTGGCACCAGACCCACTCCGGGGTGCAACAACCAGGAGCCCAAATTCATTAAACCCAATTTTTTAATTTTTGAAAGCGCGGCGGAGCCGTGCTTTCAAAAATTAAGCTGTGGGCTTGATTAAATCATGTTCCTAATCTTCAAATCCGGCGGTAGCCCCCGGTTGATTGACAAAATCTTCTGCCGTAGTCTGGGCCGGGGCTGCGGGCTGGGCCGGGGCCGTTTCCGACTCGGTCTCCGCCGGGGTGACCGGGTCAGCGGCAGCAGTTTGAGTCGCAGGCCTGGATTTTTGCAAGGCTCCCGCCATGATCCGTTGCCAGTTGACATTGGTATCGGTGTCGATCACAACCCGAATGATATCTGGCTGTTTAGGCTTGACAGTTACAGCTTTCAGCGGTTTACCGGTTTTAGCCTGTTTGGGTTGGGGCGGCTTGACCTCCAGTTTGCAATCAAAGGTCTGGCCGGGTTTGACCCCTTTAAAGGAGCCATCTCCGCAATCTACTACAGGCCGCGCCCCCAGTTCCCTGGTAAGGGCTTCCTGCATCTGGGTTTCCAGGTTGGCCAGGTTTAACAACCCTCTGGCATTGGGCACCGCCCAGGTCACATTACCAGCATCATCTTTTTGCTTAACAGGGATGGCAAAAGTGTAGCCAGAATCAATTTCCCCGATGCATTCAAACTCTGCTTCGGCTTTGAGCTTGATGCCCTGGGGGCAGGTAACCTGCTTCAAAGAAGTGCCGCCCTGCTTGATCACATCCTGCTGAATCGCCTGGGCAATCGTTTCATGGTCCAGGGTCTTCTCACACCCAACCAGGAGTAACCCGGCGATCGACAACGCCAGAGCCCGGGTGGAACAATGTTGACTCAGAACTGGCAGATAGGGCAAAGAACGACAAGCTTTCACGGTTGCGCGGGATGAAGGAATCTCTGGTGGACAAACAGGGACAACAACTGGCCTGAAGTAGGTTGCGCCAAACCCAGTCCGGCTGCTTTACCCACCCTATACCCTAAGGGATCGGGGTAAAGGATACGTTAAGCCTGATCCGCCAGACCAAGCACTCGCCAGCGTTCCTGAATGTCGGAGATCGTGAAAATTGCCTGGAACGGCAACCCGGCCTGCTGATACAACTCGGCCCCACCCTGCTGGCGATCGACCAGTGAGATCACCCCATTCACCTGATAGCCTGCGGCCTTTAATCGCTCTGCAGCCTTGAGAGCCGACTGCCCGGTAGTTACCACATCTTCTAAGACCGTCACCGGGCTACCTTCCGGTAAGGCCAGGCCTTCAATATAAGCACGGGTACCATGCCCCTTGGCCTCTTTGCGAATGATCAGGGCCGGTAAGGACTGCCCACCGTAGGCCGCCACCACACTCACCGCCGTCACGATCGGGTCTGCCCCCAACGTCAACCCGGCCACCGCCGCCGTACCAGCAGGCAATAGCGGTAACAACACCCGCCCTACCGCCAGACAGCCCCAGGGATGGAGGGTTACCTGCTTACCATTAATGTAATAGGAACTCTTTTGCCCGGAAGTCAATAGAAAATCGCCCTCCCGATAGGCAACCTGACAGAATAGATCTAAAAGATGCTGCTTCAGGGTAACAAGATCAAGGGTTGCGATCGCTGCCGAAACCGAAGCAGAGGACAAATTACTTTGGGTCATATTAGTGAAGGGAACTTAGCCGTTAAAGGGGCTGCAGATCTAAGATAGGAAGAAAGCTTGTTAAATTTGACCAGCGAAATTTTCTAATAAATTTTGCCGATTTATTGAGCCACTTTCCAAAGATTCAGCCATAATGCATTAGGCAAAGGTTTATTTTAGCCTTTGTCGTTCCTGATTCTAGACCGAAAGCGGTAATCACTTAGCAAACTAGGGGGAGCGAACCTATGGGACATTGTGTCAAACCAGTCATGGTCTTAGTTGGGGCGCTGGCTTTGACCAGCTTGAGTGGAACGGTGGCCCGCGCTGATGAGCCTGACCTGTTTCCCAGTCCTGTTCCTGGTAATCGCTCTGTCAACGCTGAGTTTGAAGATGCCTTTTTTTCCAACGATCGCGACTTTTTCAGGAACCGCACCCTGCCCCGTCAGGTGAGCTTCCTGTTTGGGCCAGGGATTTTGATCCGCAACTCCTTCCCTGAAAATGAAATTGCCCGCGATGCACGCAACCTGCTGGAGGTCTATCGCACTGTCAGCGCTCGCCAGGTTCCCTTACCCGTGATCCGGACGGTCGATTTACCCAGCCCCTTTAGCCTGTCCGTTCGTAACCTGCCTTCAGCCGAGCCCGCTCCGTTGCCGGTACAACCATCGGTTTTACCCCCCATCCCAGAACGCAGCCTCCCCGGTCAACGCCAACCGGGCCCCACTCCTGTGCCAGCCCTCTGGTAAGTCTAATCTCTTACAGAAACCTCAAGAGCGGGTATCAGGAGTTTTCTGGTACCCGCTCTGTGTTGGCATCTAAACCTTGAGCCTGCAACTGACCGATCCAGGGTGCAGGGGTCGAACCTGCCTGAGGCGAATTATGAGTTCGCTGCCTAAACCGCTCGGCCAACCCTGGTTGCCCCCTATTGTAGCCCGATTCTGGGGTTTGATCTGTGACAAACCCGGGGTCATGTTACCTTTGCAGAATTTTTTGCTGAATTGCCAGTATCCATGTCTAAAATTGGAGCGATCGACCTGCATCAATTTCCCTTACGGTGTATTTCTGAACGACCCATGAAAATTAACTCAACTGTTGCATTCACAGCGGTTCTCCTGGCCTTGATGGTGGGTGCAGGGCTGGTGAGTGCCACCTGGGGAATGACGATCGGCCGCGAAGCACTCAAGGGTATCACCCAACCCGACACCCGCCCCACCAACAACCTGACCAGTCGTCAGGGGGGCAACTCCCGGCAATCTGCCGTGGCCTTTTTGAAAGAAGATGACATTATTGCCCGAGTCAAAACTCGCATTGGTATTCCCGGCAAAAGTGGCACTGGAATTGCCGCACCGGTAGAGCCCAAAGCAGCCCCGGCCAAAGCTGAGGTAGCCAGCAACAGCCAGCTTCCCCTGGTCAGCCAGAGTCAGGATGTGCGCCTGGAAGTCAAAGGCGTACAGCGTCGGGGAGAGGATCTGGTACTGCAGGTGAGTCTGAAAAACAACAGCAAACAAGCTGTTCGATTTCTCTACAGCTTTCTCAACATTACCGATGAGAAGGGCCGAGCAGTGAGTGCCAGCACAGAAGGCCTGCCCACGGAACTGGCTGCTGGCAGTGAAACCTTTTCTGGCACGATCAATATTCCCACGGCCCTGCTGGATGGAGTCTCCAAGCTGTCCCTCAACCTGACCGATTATCCTGACCAGCGCTTACAGCTGCAACTATCCAACATCCCGGTGAAGTGAAAGGAATGGAGATGCCCGATCTCTGCCAGCCCTGGGTATAAATGCCAATGAGCGCTTTTTTTCCTGGTGCAGTCACTCACCTGGGGCTGGTGAACCAATTCACGCCTCATTTCACAGCATCGGAAGTTTTGGTGCGATTATTCTCGGTCTTTCTGCTGATCGCGATTAATGCCTTTTTCGTGGCTGCCGAATTTTCCATGGTGTCGGTGCGCCGATCGCGGATTAACCAGCTGGTAGATGCCGGGGATATTCAGGCCCGCACAGTCCAGGATTTACAACAGAGCATCGATCGCCTGCTATCTACGACCCAGCTGGGCATTACCCTATCCAGTCTGGCCCTCGGCTGGATCGGCGAAAGTGCCATGGCCGTTCTGGTGGCAGACTGGCTGCTGCAACTGCCCCTGCCCGAAGCCAACCGTCAGGCCCTCTCCCATTCCCTGGCAATTCCGGTCACCTTTTTTCTCCTGGCCTACCTGCAAATCGTGCTGGGAGAACTCTGCCCCAAGTCCGTCGCCCTGCTTCACCCCGAGCAGTTGTCCCGGTTTTTGGCTGCCCCCAGTCTGGCGATCGCCCGGTTTTTTAATCCCTTCATCTGGATTTTGAACCAATCAACCCGCTGGCTGCTGCGGCTGGTGGGCATTCAATACACCGACCAGGGCTGGCATAACCAGGTCACCTCAGAAGAACTGCAGCGCATCATTACCACCTCTACGGAGTCCACTGGTCTGGAAGCCGAAGAGCGAGAACTCCTGCGGAACGTGTTTGAGTTTGGAGATGTCTCGGTGGGTGAAGTGATGGTTCCCCGCACCAATATCACTGCCATTTCCAGGGAAGCCACCTACGCTACCCTGCTGCAGGAGGTAGCCCAGTCTGGTCATTCGCGCTATCCGGTGATTGGCGAATCTTTAGATGATATCCGCGGCATCATTTACTTTAAAGAGCTGGCCATTCCCCTATCGGAAGGCACCCTGACTCCCAGTGGCTTGATTCAGGACTGGATACGTCCGGTGCGGTTTGTCCCCGAATACATGCTCCTGAGCGAACTCCTCCCCCTGATGCAGCGATCGCGACAGCAGATGGTGATGGTAGTCGATGAGTATGGCGGGACGGCGGGCCTGGTCACCCTGGAGGATTTAATTGGCGAAATTTTGGGAGATACGGCAGAACCGGTTGACCGGGAAGAGTTAAGCATTCAAATTCTGGACGATCGCACCTTTGTGGTGCAGGCCCAGATGAATCTAGAAGAAGTGAATGAACTGCTGAACCTGGAGCTACCCGTGACGGATGACTATCAAACCCTGGGAGGGTTTCTGCTGTTTCAACTGCAAAAGATCCCACAACCCGGAGAGATCCTGCGATACCGGGACTGGGAATTTACGGTGATTTCAGCCGAAGGCCCCCGGCTGCACCAGATTCAGATCCAGCGCCTGGAAGCGTTGGATCCGCCAACGGAGCCAGACCTTCCCGAGCCGGACAAGGGCCAGACCTCCCTCCTCGACGATCGCCCTACAGATCTCGATGGGTGAAGGGTTTGGCTGCGGCCCCCGTATAGGTGGCAGCAATATGGCCCTCGCCCACCAGTTGATACTTGTAGGTCACCAACCCCTCCAGACCCACCGGCCCCCGGGGCGGCATTTTCTGGGTGCTGATTCCGACTTCGGCCCCAAACCCGTAGCGGAAGCCATCGGCAAACCGGGTAGAACAGTTGTGATAAACCCCCGCCGCATCTACCTGGGCCATGAAGGTGGCCGCCGCCGCCGGATCGCTGGTGACGATCGCCTCCGTATGACGAGAACCGTAGGTATTGATATGGTCGATCGCCGCCGCCAGGGAATCGACCACCTTAATCGACAAAACTAAATCGCTATATTCCGTGGCCCAGTCTGCTTCGCTGGCAGCAGCCACCCCGAGCAACGCCTGGGTTTGCTCATCGCCCCGCAGTTCTACCCCCTGCTGCTGCAAAGCTGGCCCAACCTGAAGTAAAAAAGGCCGGGCAATAGCAGCATGAACCAGAAGGGTTTCGATCGCATTACAGGCCGCCGGATAATGGGTCTTGGCATCCACGGCGATCGCCACCGCCTTGTCCAGATCCGCTGCCCGATCGACATACAGGTGACAGATGCCATCGGCATGACCCAGCACCGGAATTCTGGTATTTTCCTGAACGAAGCGGACAAAGGAGTTGGAACCTCGGGGAATAATCAGGTCTACATACTGATCGAGCTTCAGCAGTTCTAAGGTTTCTTCCCGGGTGGTTAAAAGCTGCACCACCGCCGGATCAATGGCAGTCTGGGCCAACCCCTGGCGGATGGCTCGAACCAGTGCCTCGCAGGACTGGACGGCTTCCCTGCCCCCTTTGAGAATTACCCCGTTGCCCGACTTAATCGCCAGGCTGGAAATTTGTACCACCGCATCGGGACGGGCTTCAAAAATCACTCCCAGCACCCCCAGAGGGCAGGTCAGACGCTTTAAGACCAGCCCCGTATCCAGTTCCCGCTGAATCTGCATCGTTCCTACCGGGTCGGGCAATTTGGCCACATCCCGCACCCCGGCGATCGCCGCCTTCAGCTTGGTTTCATCGAGTTTGAGTCGGGCGTAGAGAGCCGGAGCAATCTGGCTGGCCTGAGCAGCTTCACAATCGACCCGATTCGCCGCCAAAATCTCTGGAGTTGCCGCCTCTAAGGCCTCGGCGATCGCGGCCAGGGCCTGGTTCTTGTCCTGGGATGGCAAAACCGCCAGATGACGGGCACTGGTACGAGTCTGCTGGGCCACATCGAGCAGGGAAGCAGCAGGGGTTTGGGCGATCGGCGAAATAGTCATAACAGCATCAAGCAAGGTCCTGTTTCCAGTGTAGGGGAAGCCGGCAAAATCCTATCCTAACTGTAGGCGGCTCCAGCTCAAGCTACCGGCTGAGTCCAGGTGCCAGCGCAGCAGTTGGGCCGGTTGTCCGAGCAACTCAGAAGTCAGCCCGATCGCCGTTCTGGGAGCCGTAGTAGCCAGGGCAATGGCTCGCTCCGGGGGGCATCCCCAGCGCACCAGATTTTCGGCTCCTACCAGCAGGGGCAGGGTAGTTCCCGACAGGGTACCATCCTCCAGCAACCGGGCCGTACCGTTTTTGACTGCAATCTGGCGGGTATCCCAGGGATAAAGACCATCGGGTAACCCCAGGGGAGCCAGGGCATCACTGACCAGAAACAGGCCGCGATCGTAACCACTGGCCCGCAGCAGCAGCTCGACCATTAACGGGTCAACATGCTGACCATCGGCAATCAGACCACAGAACACCCGGGAGTCGGCGATCGCCGCCGCCAGCAACCCTGGTTCCCGGTGGTGTAGCCCCGGCATGGCATTAAAGGCATGGGTCACCATCCTGGCTCCCTGGTCAAAGGCCTGCTGGGCCTGAGCTGCCGTCGCCAGAGAATGGCCCAGACTGACCGTAATCCCCAGGGAACGCAGGTAGGGAATCACCTGTCCGGTACTGTCCAGTTCGGGGGCCAGGGTGACCACCCGCACCAGACTGGCGTAATCGCCTAACACCCGTTTGACGCCTTCGATCGTCAGGGGTAGCAAAAACTCCGCCGGATGGGCTCCCCGCTTTTGAGGATTGAGAAATGGCCCTTCCAGGTGAACTCCCAGCATCTGGCAGGCCCCCGTGGTAGCAACAGTGGCCAGGGTGGCCAGGGTGCGCTGGATATTGGCGATGGAAGTCGTGACGATCGTCGGTAAAAACCCATCCACTCCCTGATGCCAGAGAAAATCGCCGATCGGGGTCAATTTGTCACGATTCTCGGGGCTCAGGTCGGGAAAGGCCAGCCCCAGAGCCCCATTGATCTGCAGGTCAACTCCGCCCAGAGAGAGCCAATCGCCTGCCAGATTGAGACAGGGGCCAATCTCTTCAGGATCCACTCCGGCCATCGGCGTAATTGCCTTCACCCGGCCATCGCCCACGGTCACTCGGACTAATTCGCTGCGCTCGAGCAACCGGGCATTGATAAGATTCAGGTTGTTCATTCCATCGCCTCCTCCCGGGTTCCCGCCATCTAAATACCTACCATGACTCAACCCCTGATCGGCATTATTATGGGCAGCGACTCTGATTTGCCCACCATGCAGGCCGCGATCGTTGCCTGCGAAGAGTTTGCCATTCCCTCTGAGGTCGCCATCGTCTCGGCCCATCGCACCCCAGAACGCATGGTGGAATACGCCAAAACGGCCCACCAGCGGGGCTTAAAAGTGATTATTGCGGGAGCCGGAGGCGCGGCCCACCTGCCGGGAATGGTCGCCTCCCTCACTCCCCTGCCCGTGATTGGGGTTCCCGTCGCCAGCCGTCATCTTCAGGGGGTTGATTCGCTCTATTCAATCGTCCAGATGCCCGCCGGAATTCCGGTGGCTACCGTGGCGATCGGCAATGCTCGCAATGCCGGACTGTTGGCGATCCAGATTCTGGCCACCCAGGACGCGGCCCTGCTGGAAAAGGTGCAGCAGTATCGCCAGAGTTTGCAGACGATGGTGCTGGAAAAGCAGGCCAGGCTGGACGAAATTGGCTACCGGCAATACCTGGAACCCAGCTAACCATTGGGATAGAGCCCACGCCTCTGAATTCCCTGCCTCCAGGTTTGGTCCCTGGAATGCAGGGAATTCAGCGATTAAACCGCTTTTTTATGCTCAATTTCTACCACGGTATGCACATTGCCCCGGGGGGTAAAGTCGCCCTTAATCTTGACTTCCAGGGGATCGCAGGCGGCAATGAAGTCATCTAGAATCTGGTTGACCGACTCTTCGTGGGAAATGTAGCGATCGCGGTAACTATTGATATATAGCTTGATCGCCTTCAGCTCTACCACCCGCTGATCGGGCACGTAACTGATATGGATCGTGGCGAAATCAGGATAGCCAGAAAACGGGCACTTACAGGTAAACTCTGGAAGGGTAATGTGAATCTCATAACGCCGCCCAACTCTCGGATTTGGAAAGGTAATTAACTGGCCTTCGGCAATCAACCGTTCCCCATACTTGGGTTCGGAATTGGCAGGTTGAGTCTCGATCGCCTGGGATTCCAGAGCTACCGTCGGCAGAGATTGATTGGTGGTCATGGGTTGAAACGGCAGAGATGAATTGTTGCAAACATGAAACCTTTTTATTTTAGCCCCCTTCTCGACCTGCCAAAATTTGTCATTCCTGAACAATTTTTCTTCCAGAATGCGCCACTTTTTGCGGTTTCGGGCATAATTTAGGCGCGATCGAGTCCCGCTCCTGATTTGAGACTTTACTACCGACCTTACTGCTATGCGAAATGCTAAACCTGTCAACCCGCCGACCCCTCCGGTCAGCAATCCGCCCGCTCCTTCCGTACCCATCTCCCTCTACCGGGAAGTAGCCACGGAGTTACAATCGGCTCGTACGGTGATGGAATCTTTGAAACTCCAGAATCAACAGCTGCTCCAGCAAAATCAGCAGCTGCGGATTGAGATTGAGCGGGTGGTGCAGTCAGCCCTGCAATTACGCCAGGTAGCGGATGGTCAAGCCACCGTCAATCCGGCAATCCAGAGCCAGGAGCCAACCGGCCTGGAACTCCATTTCTCCAGTAACCCGGTGGCCGAAGTGATTACCCCGGCTCCGGCGGGCCCAACCCCGCCCCAGGCAGATTCGGCTCCGGCTAAAAAGCCCCTATTTACGGGTCAGCAAGAACCACTACCCCGACGTTCTACCGGTTCCGATCGACCGGCGGAGGTGGGCGGCTGGTGGTTGGCCCTGGTGATCTTTTTAATTGTGTTAACGGCCTTTGGCACAGGCTTTTTGATCGTGCGGCCTTTGCTCCCCAATCGCTAGGACGGGTTAGTGGAAGCAGGCAGGTTAGCGGGATCACATTAGCCTGGGCAGGGATTTCTAAACTCTTGCCTAAGAATTACGATCGCAGAACAATAGAGTGTATCTTTAGTAACAAAAGATTCGCTTTTGACGGTGATAGAAAGTGTCATGCTAGAAAGCAAATTGAATTACTAGACGTAAGGAGTGTAAGACTTGAAGAAAGTTGAAGCTATTATTCGTCCCTTCAAACTAGATGAAGTGAAGATTGCCCTGGTAAATGCTGGCATTGTCGGTATGACTGTCTCTGAAGTCAGGGGCTTTGGCCGGCAAAAAGGGCAGACTGAGCGCTATCGGGGTTCCGAATATACGGTTGAGTTTTTGCAGAAGCTCAAAGTTGAGATTGTGGTTGAAGACGAGCAGGTTGATATGGTGGTCGAGAAGATCATCGTCGCTGCTCGCACCGGTGAGATCGGCGATGGCAAGATCTTTATCAGTCCGGTAGAACAAATCGTCAGAATTCGTACAGGTGAAAAAAATCTGGAAGCGATCTAACTCGTCTCCAGATTAATTCAATTCTTTTTATCACCTTCCCCGACTCAAGCGTTGGCACTCCTGGTTTTCAGGGAGTGCCTTTTTAGTGGATCGAATTTTAGTGGGCAGAATGCTGCCTGGCTGAGTAGGCACTATAAACCCCCTGAACGTTATACCAGTTGAGAAAAATCCGGGCCGCTTCCAGGGCCAGCTGGGGTTTGCCTTGATCGATCAACCACTGTAAAAAGGGAGCCATGGTGCGCTCATTCAGCAGCCCCCCCAGGGACAGCAGGCCCCACAGCAAACGATGCAGCCAGGTCATTTGAATCATCATCCGCACATCCCAGGTGGGGTGCTTCTGATAAAACAGAACTCCCATCTTGCCCCGCTCAATTTCTTTATCAATCAGGTTAGGCAACTGGCTCAGGGCAAACGGAGGATGCCAGTGATAACCTACGGCGGCGGGACATTTGATGAGCTTCAGGCCCAACTGCTTGAGGCGTACCCCTAACTCCAGGTCTTCCCAACCGTAGAGCTGAAACCGGGTGTCAAACAAACCGGCCTGCTCTAACCAGTGACGGGCGATCGCCACATTGCCCGTCGCGAAATAAGCCTGGGAAAAATCAGTCACCTTGAAAGGTTCTGAGGTGGGATCGGCAAAATTGCAGGTATTAATCACCCGGCCATAGGTAAACAGGCGATCGCTACCCAGATCCCGCCGTCCCTGGTGCAGGGCGACCGCATGGGACTGGAGAAACTCCTCTAACACCACCAGGTCACTATCAATAAAGATAATGGTGTCTCCCTGAGCCTTTTCGACCCCCAGGTTACGGGCAGCGGCCGGCCCCTGATGGTCCTGTTGAAACAGCCGGACATGGGGAAATTTGTCTGCTTCTTGCTGGAGCCATGCTACAGTGCCATCGGTTGACCCGTCATCTACCACCACCACTTCATAGTCAGCAATCAGTGCCTGGTCATAATGCTGGTGTTCCAGAGCGCTGAGGCATTTCTCTAGAATGGGTTTGCGGTTGTACGTGGGAATGACCACACTAAAAAACACGGGATTCTCCATACTCCTGAACGGGTAATATCTCCTGGAAACCAAAGCGGTGACTCAACGTATCCTGTTTTACACCTCTCCGGCCCTGGGCGGGGTTCTGCAATATAATCACTCAATTATTTGCGCCTTAGCTACTCTAGGCTATCAGGTAACTTATGTGCAGGATATGCCTGACGCGCTGGTCAAGCTGTTTGGTTCCGAGGGCATGGCCCGAGCCCGCGATCGGGCCGAGTGGTTTGTCCAACAGCAACGCCAGCTCGGGGTGCAGGATCAACGCTGGCTGGAGGCTGCCCCAGCCGCAGAAGCCGATAAAATCGTCGCCGACCACCAGCCCGACCTGTTGATTTTGAGTAATGGTGGCCCGGTAGCCAATTTTGTCCCCAAACGGGCGGCCGTGCGCCTGGGCATTCCGTTTCTGATTGTGGAACACCTGGTGCACCCGATTAAACCGAAGGAAGTTCCCCAGGCGTTTGTAGAACTGGCCCAGCAGTATGAGACGGCAAGAGCCGTGATCGCCGTTTCCCAGAACAATCTGGAGCTGCTGCGTAAACTATTTGGGCTGGCCCCCGACAAAGGCCAGGTGATCTACTGTGGTCGCCCGACCCGTTACTTTGCCCCGCCTGACCCTCAGGTGCGATCGCGGTTGCGCCAGGAGTGGGACATTCCGGCAGAGGCGGTGGTTTGTTTTACAGCGGCCCGGATGGATATCATCAAGGGCTACCAGTACCAGCTGGGAGCGATCAAGCAGTTAAAGCAAACCCCTGCCTGGGAGCATCTCTACTTTGCCTGGGCCGGTAAAGGGACTCTAGAAGACCACTTCAGGCAGGCCGTACACCAGGCTGGAGTCAGCGATCGGGTGAAGTTTCTGGGGGAACTGGATGACATCAACGATTGGCTGGATGCCAGCGATATTTTCATCCTGCCTTCTGAATCTGAAGGGTTGCCCCTGGCCATGATGGAAGCCATGGCCAAAGGACTGGCCGTAACCGCCGCCGCCGTCAGTGGGGTGCCGGAAGGATTGGGGGATGCCGGGGTCTTGTTGACCTCTCCCGTCTTTGGCAACCCCCAGGCCACGATTCAAGAACTGGTGACGACCTTAACCACCTGGACCAGGGATCGAGCGTTGCGACAACGGGTAGGAGCAGCCTGCAAACACCGGGCCGAACAATTGTTTCGGGAAGAACGCATGGTGGCCGAGACGATCGCCGTGATTCAAGCAGCCCTGGGATAACACCCCTCGCCCTCCAGGTTGCTGCCGCGATCGCTACAATTCCCTGACCTGATTCGACTTTTAATAGCGGGGTAAGAAAAAATCCCAGGGGATCGCTGGGCGAAAACAGGTTGGATAGCAGCACCGCTGAACGGCTGGCGATCGAGTTTTTCCATGAATAGCTCGCTCAAACGAATTCTAGTCGGAACCGTCTGTTTTCTGCTGATCTTCTTGATTGCAGTGGCAGGCTATATGGTGGCCGGCTGGAACCTTCTGGATGCCGTCTACATGGTAGTAATTACTGTGTTTGGCGTGGGGTTTGGCGAAATTGGGCCAATGAATCCCAGCCTGCGGATCTTTACCATTTTTGTGATTGTGGCAGGCTATACAGCGGTAGTTTATATCGTTGGGGCCTTTTTACAGTTAGTGACAGAAGGCGAAATTAATCGGGCATTGGGAGCAAGGCGAATGAACAAAGAAATTCAAACCTTGCGACAGCATGTAATCATCTGTGGCTATGGGCGAATTGGGCAAATTCTGGCCCGTAAATTAGCTGAAGCCAGACAGCCCTTTGTGATTATTGACAATAACCTGGAACGGATGGCCACTGCAGAAGCCCTGGGCTACCTGGTGCGCCTGGGCAATGCGACGGACGAAACTCTTCTAGAAGAAGTCGGTATTCAGCGGGCAAAAGTGCTGGCCACAGCCCTGCCCGATGATGCAGCCAATGTCTTCATCACCCTCACAGCCCGAGGGCTCAACCCCGACCTGGTGATCCTGGCCCGGGGAGAGTATCCTTCTACCGAAAAGAAACTGCGTCAGGCCGGAGCCGACCATGTGGTGCTTCCCGCCGAAATCGGGGCCCTGCGGATGTCCCATATCATTACCCATCCGGCCGCCCTTGACCTGATGGATCAAAACGATGGCGGGCAAACGCTGAACGAGTTGCTGGCCCAGATTGATATCAAGGTAGACGAACTGGTGATTCCAGCGGGTTCCTCCCTGGTCGGTGCCAGTGTTGGAACGGTGGCCATCCAGGGCAAGGGCAGCTTTTTGATTGTGGCCCTGCGGCGGAGCGATGGCACCATGGTGATTCACCCCAGCCAGGAGGTATTTTTGCACGAAGGCGATACGGTGATTGTCATGGGCCATCGCGGCGATATTCCCCGGTTTGCCAATCACTACGCCCTGCAGCGCCAGATGCAGTATCGCGGAGCCAGACATCGCCGCTAAGGAACACAAGTTGCTTAAAACCAAATTTTTGATGTTTGAAAATGCGGCGGATCCACACTTTCAAACGCTAAGTTCTGAGTTTGATTAAATTCCCAATCTTAAAGAAGCTCTCTTGCGCTGGCAGCATGAAAATCAGGACGCTACTGCTTATCCTGGGAAGGATAACTATTTTGTGCCGTCGCCATGCCCGTAACTCCCCCAGCCTCAGGCCAAGTCTCCGCCCTGCAACGGGTGCGACGGGTAACTTACCTGCTGGACAACTCCATCCCCATCCCGGGGACAACCTACCGGGTAGGGTTAGACCCCCTCCTGGGCCTGTTACCGGGAGCCGGGGACATGGCCGGCGCTGCCCTTTCGGCTTACATCATTCTGGAAGCCGCTCGCTTTGGCTTACCCCGATCGACCCTCACCCGCATGGTGCTGAATCTGGCCCTGGATTCCCTGCTGGGGGCTTTGCCCTTTGTCGGTGACCTGTTCGACGCGACCTGGAAGGCCAATAGCCGTAATCTGGCCCTGCTGGAAGCCCACGCCGCCAAACCCCAGACTCAACGCTCCGCCGATCGGGGGTTTCTGGTGCTGTTGGCAATCAGTCTGGTTCTGATCGTGATTGGTGTAGCGGCTCTGGCGATCTGGATCGCCAGTTGGCTATGGCAATTGCTGCGGTAATCACAGGCCCAACTCCTGACGCAAGCGGAAAATGATCATGTTGGGTTCTAACTGCCCCAAAATTTCTTCGATGACTGTACTCGCTCCCTGGGGCCCCCAGCTACAGCCCCGCTCCAGGTATTGCTGAATGGCTCGCCCGACGGCGTAGGTACCGTAACCGGCAATACCGGCCTGAAAGGCCGCCGTTCCGGCATAGACCGAGAAACTGGAGGCACTATCGACACCGGCCCCGGCCACCGCCGCACTCTTGCCCAGGCCCAACACCAGACCACTACCCAATTCGCTGACCAGCAGACCACTGGAACTGAGCAAAATCGTTTTCCAGAGGGCACCAGCTTCGTGGCGGGTAACCGGTAGCCCATAGAGTTCTGACAAAGCCCGAATCATGGCCAGATCCGAGACAAACCCACCAAACATATCCAGCACCGCGATCGGATTGATCGCAACGGCGATCGCCTTGTAGCGCACAAACTTCCAGATCAGGGCCTCGGCTTCCGCATCCCGCAGTTCGAGAATCTTGTTGGCCAGGGTCAACTCCGCATCCCGGGCCTGAAACAGGGCATTCAGGGCCAGCAAAATTCTCCCTTCCCGGTTCAGGATGTCGAGAATTTTTTGCTTCAGGCTGTCAATCTGTAGCGCTGGCGCTTCCCACTCGAAACTGACACTGCCATCGGGATGTTCCACCCGCACCTGAAAGGGAGCCGGATCGGCAGCCACCAGGACAATCTCATTGGCCGACAGAAGCTGTTGCAGAGAGTCCCCTGTCTGGGTCTGGGCAGCCAGCCGTTGCAAATTTTCGTAGATCGCCTGCCGGGTCTGATCCGGGTAGAGATCGATCTTATTGAATACCAGCAACAATGGTTTCTGGGCCTGACGCAACTCACACAACGCCTGGTACTCGGTGCGCGTAATATCGCCGGATACGATAAACAAAATCAGGTCAGACTGTCGGGATATCTCCCGAGCCATTTTGGCCCGGGTTTGACCATCGATTTCATCCAGCCCTGGTGTGTCGATCAACTCGATCTGCATACGATCGTTGGCGGCAAATACCGACAGAGAACTGCCGCCACCCGTTCCTTCCCACCCCGGCACCCAGAACAGCGATCGGGGTTCCTGGGTGACTCCATTCAGCGGCCCCGTCGGTAAAACCTTCTGGCCAATCAGAGCGTTCAGAACCGCTGACTTGCCCCGACTCACCAGGCCAAACACGGCAATTCGGACGATGTTATTTTCCAGCTTGTTTAGGGTAGTAGAAAGCCGTTCGATATCCTGCCGCAGTGCTTCTTGAGTAGTGCCGTTGGGGCGGCTTTTGGCCGATCGAAGGTAGGCGCTGTAACGATTTAACGCCTGCCGTAGACTGGTCCGGGCTCGACTCACCGGAGTTACCTGGGAGTCTGAGCCACTGGCAGATTTACTGGCTTCAGGTTGAGGGGAGACTGGATTCAAGGCTGGACACCAGAACAGGGTTGCCAGATCCATTTTCGTCGATCCGCAGCTCCGTTGCTGGACTGCTGGGCAAAACTGGGGTGGCAGTCACCGCCACCACGGGCGCGGGAACTGGATTTGCCCCAGCTCCATTGCCTGCAGCCACGGCCACCTGGGGCTGGGGTACCAGCGCTGTCAAACGCTCCAGGGCCTGACCCACAAAGGTCTGCAAGAAAGCCATCTGCTGATTTTGCTGGAATACCGTCTGGATAATCTGAGTCACCCGTTCGATCGCCAGGGGACTGGCTTCGGTGAGGGTGAGGTTGGGCTCCAGGGTATGGAAATATTCGATCAGACTGAGACCGGCAATCCGGGTCAGGTAGGCGGCACTCACCCCCTGGACACAGCCTCCGGCCAGGTAGGTGAAGGCATTGGTTTTGAGCAGGGCTCCGATCGCCTGGGTAGACAGTTCGACCAGGCCCAGCTTCAGCATCACCGTCCCCAGGGTAGCGGCCAGTTTTTGCGCCTGCTGGAAGGAAATCTTTTGACGATACAGGGTGCCCAGGTCCAGAATCATCTGGACATTCACTGCGGCGGTGGCCAGCACATCAAGAGACGGCAAGGGACTGGCAAAGGCACTTCCGGCGGCGAGCCACTGGCATTGCTCGACGATCGGCAAAGCCCGCACCTTGCGAACATCGTTAAGGGTGGTTTTAGCCTGGGATTTGAGGGCAACGGCACTGGTCAGGGAACTGGCCAGAACCAGTTGCTGGCTCTCTTGCTGCAAAATTTGTTCCAGGCGTTGGGTCAGCCGGTCGAGGGCCGGAGCCTGGTCTTCCAGCCATTCTTTTACCGTACCGTCAGCCTGGTGTTGCCGCACCTTGAGCGGGTTGGGAGCCGCAGCGACCGCCACCACATCCCCGCCCTGCAATAGACTCATACTCCGCATCTGGAGTTGATTTAAGATAGTCTGTCGTTCGGCGGGCGGATACTGGTCTTGCTTGTTAAACACCAGAACGGTACGTTTCTGGGCCGATAACCGTTGCACTGCCTGGTACTCTGACTCGGTCATGTCTCCCGTGACCAGAAACAAAATCAGATCGGCGGCGATCGCCTGCTGCAGGGCAGTCATTTCTGCCACCAGACCGGCTTCCGTAGCCCCGGAAAAGCTGGGAGCTTCGGCAAACCGCAATTTAAACGAAGCCTGGCTGGCCCAGGCTGCCTGCAAGTGCTGAATCAGACAGGTCTTACCACTACCCTTGGCCCCCATCACCAGCAGCCGAATTTCCTGGCGGGTCATTTCCGTGGCAATTTGCCGCACCTGAGCCTGAAGTAACGACACCTGGGGCTGGACGGCCACACAGGAAGGCTCCTGGGGATCATTGACCTCGGTTTCTAACTGAGTGATCACCTGACGCGCTTCTACCAAAGCCCGCTGCACCGTTGCTGAGTTGACCACCCGGGGGGCGGCCTGGGGCAATTTTGGCTCTGCCTGTTTTTGCAGCCACCAGACCCCTACTCCAGCGGCTCCGGCGGCGATCGCGTAGATCCCCCATTCCCCAATGGTATGGGCCAGAACATCAAGCAGCCAGATGCTACCAGCCAGAATGCCACCACCAATCAGGAGAGGATTACGCAATTTTGCTGTCATCGCCGATTACCCGAACAACAGTACTGTTTTTTATAAAAAGGAAGGCTTCCCCATTCTACCGGGGGAAAGCCCCCGGAGTAGAACCGAATCAACATAAAGTAAAGCCCTGTCGCAAGACTGCTGACAGGGCTTTAGTAATTTGGTGGCGGGGCATGGATTTGAACCATGGACCTTCGGGTTATGAGCCCGACGAGCTACCAGACTGCTCTACCCCGCGTTGGCTTATTCAATATAACGATAAATCAGCAAAACTGCAACTAAAAAAACTTTTTTCCAAAATTAGCCCCCCGGGTTGAATGATCCTTTGAGTTCTGCCCCTGTCGAGTCGTACACTTCAACGGGCACCCCGGCACTATTGGCCAGGGCTTGCAGAGCCGATTGCAGGGATTCCACATGGTTGACCGCGCCGCCCAGGGCTCCATAATTCCCCGTCTGCCCCGAGGCAAAGGCAGCCTGGAGAGCCTTCTCGTAGGCAGGGGTAAACCGAATCCGAATCACATCGGCGGCGATCGCGTAGCTACAAATGGTCGGCGATCCGGTACAGACCCGATTCAGATCAGCTTTAATTTTTTGGGCGGCGGCTTCCGCCTGTTGCTCGGCCTGGGCCAGGTCGAGGGCCGTGGTATAGTCCGCCTTGAGGGCATCGGCCTGGGCTGCATAGGTGGTACCCGCTGGCACCTGATTCAATTGGGCCAGGGCATCCCGCCAGGCAGCGGCGGCCAGCACCCATTTCTGTTGTTGCTGGGCAGCCTGGGCTTTTTGGGCCAGCCCCAGGGCCCGCCTGTAAGTTTTGAGGGAAACCTGTTCCTGGGCCACCCGATCGCGGATCAGGGAGAGCCTGGTGCCGTAATTGGTCAGGAGGGGCTGGGCCTCGGCAAAACTGGTGGTCGTATTGGGAATTTCCCGCAGCCGGTTGATCGCCACCTGCCAGGTGGCCTGGACTTTTTGCAGGCTTTCCAGGGATTGGGCCATCCCCTGCCGGGTCTGAGCCAGACTGGCCGTACTCTTTGCTGTTTTTAAGGCTTGCTGGGCTTTTTGTTCCGCCGCGATCGCCCGATTTACTCCGGCCAGTTGTTGGCGGTAGCCCGGTAACTGTTGCTGGGCGTAGGCAAACACCGGACTGCTGGGAGAAATCCCACTCACTTCGGCAATCACCTGCTGCCAGAGCATCTGGGTCGATCGCCAGTCGCTTATCGCTTTGACGGAAGTCTGGCTCTTTTGCAGGGCCGTTTGGGCCCGTTGCTCGATCGCCAGCATTTGTTCGATCGCCGTCAGGTGGGTCTGGTTCGTTTGGCGCAGGGCTACCGCCTGGGAGTGGTGTTGTGACCAGGCCGGAATCTGATTTAAGGTCTGGTTCGCCCGCTGGATCTGGTGTCGCGTCTGGAGCAACTCCTCCATCGATTTGGCTGATTGCAACCCTCGGAGAGACTTTTGGCTGAGGCCCTGGGCACTTTCCAGAGGGGTGCAGAGGCCCACCATACAGGGGCGAGACATAAAAAATAACCCGGCCCCAAAGGAAACCAGACTGACCCCCAGACCAGTCAAAATCCAACCCAGGGACAACGATCGAGCTGGAGGTGAGTCCTCGGCGATCGGCTCGGTCGCTGCGGGGGGATCTTCCTCTGCCATAAACAGGGCCAGGGAAGAAGCAAACTCCTGTTCCAGGGTGGGGTCAATGCTCGGGTTGGAGGCAGAGGCCGCTGGAGTATCCGGTTCTGGCGCGCCGGAGGCAGTGGCCTGGTCCTCCTGGGCAGTAGAAGCCGGGGTTGTCGGGGCCGGACTGGCCAGCCGAAAAGCACTCCAGGCATAGGGGTGGCGCTGTCCCAGAGTACGCAGATACAGCTTGGCCTGGGTCGTCGGGGGAGGGGGGACGGTACCAAATAACAACGAGCCGACCTCTGGCATTCGTCCCCGGATAGCTTGCTCCAGGCTATCAAACAGATGCCGCCGATCCAGGGGATCGCCCGGGGGGTGTTGGGCCAGTACCATCAGATCGCCCTGCCGCAGGACACACTGCACCTGAAAGGGCGTGGCCGCAGTCTGGGTCAGGTCAACCTGTAACTGGTGCGAAAGTCGCTGTAAGACATCCTGTTCTGTCGCAAGTACCATCGGACGATCGAGAGGTTAGACTGTCGCCCACATCCTACTCTCTAAAATGAAAATGGGAACAAAATAAAGGTTTAAAGCTGCAAGGGAAACTGTATGGATATCCTGATTGTTGAAGATGAAGCAGAAATCGCCCAACTGATTCAGCTTTACCTGGAAAAAGAAGGATTTTCCTGTCGCATCTGCCGAGACGGTCTGAATGCCCTGCAGGTGTTTCAGGAGCAAAAACCCGATCTGATCATTCTAGATTTGATGATTCCCGGATTAGATGGCCTGGAAGTCTGTGCCCGGATTCGCCAGAAACCTGGCCTCAAAGACCCCTATATTTTGATGCTGACCGCCCGAGGAGAAGAGATCGATCGGATCATTGGCCTCTCCACCGGAGCCGATGACTACATGGTCAAACCCTTTAGCCCCAAGGAACTGGTGGCTCGCGTCCGGGCCTTGCTGCGGCGCACCCTGCGCCAGGGTGGACAGACCCAGGTCTACCGCACCGCTCACTTTAGCATCGATGTAGACCAGCGTCTGGCCCAGCGCCAGATTGCCCCCAACCAACTGGAACCCCTGGATCTGACCACGTTAGAATTTGATCTGCTGTCTACCTTCATGAGCTACCCCGGTCGGGTCTGGAATCGGGCTCAACTGATTGATAAACTCTGGGGCAGTAATTTCTTTGGAGATGAACGGGTAGTCGATACCCATGTGGCCCGGTTACGCAAAAAAATTGAACCAGACCCCGCCAATCCGGCTTTTGTCAAAACCGTGATTGGAGTGGGCTACAAATTTGAAGACACAAGCCATGGCTAAACTCGGTCTCCGCACCCGATTGTTTCTCTCCCACCTGATTGTCATGGTGGTAGGGTTGAGTACCCTGGTGACGATCGGCAAACTTTACTCGCCCCGCCTGTTTGTCTTACATCTGCAAAAGCTGGAGGGCAGTGGTTTCAACCTGTTCCTGGTGCGCAACGAGTTGTTGGAAGGGTTTGAATCTGCCTGGAGCCGGGGAGCCTTCTGGTCGGTGGCGGTTGGAGGCACCGCAGCCGGTGGCCTCAGCTACCTGGTGTCCAAACGCATTATGGAACCGCTGGTGCAGATGGAACGCGTGACCCAAAAGCTGGCGGCGGGCCACCTGGAAGAACGCATTCCCCATAGCGCTATCCCGGAGCTAAACCAGTTAGCCAGTAGTTTTAACCGGATGGCGGCGGATCTGGCCGGAGTAGAACAGCGCCGTCGGGAGTTAATCAGCGACCTGACCCATGAACTACGCACCCCTCTGACCATTGTGGAAGGCTACCTGGAAGGGCTGGCCGATGGCACGATCGACCCCTCGATTGAAACCTATCAGCGTCTGGCCCGGGAAACAGCCCGCCTGCGTCGTCTGGTGAACGACTTACAAGAACTGTCCCAGGCCGAGGCCGGATACTTACCAATCCATACTCAGGCGATCGATATCCGCCCCCTGCTGGCCCTGCTGGTCGAAAAGTTCGCCGGTCAATTGCTGGAAGGTGGCCCCCAGTTGCAGCTAGATTGCCCCCCTGAGCTACCCACGGTTCTGGCCGACCCGGAACGGGTCGAGCAAATCTTAATCAATCTGCTGGGCAATGCTATTCGCTATACTCAGGTCGGCTCAATTACCCTGAAAACCTGGGTCACCAAACCCCACCTCTGGATTGCGGTAACTGATACCGGAGAAGGCATTGCCGCAGAGGATTTAGCCCATGTATTTGAACGGTTCTGGCGTTCCGATCGCTCCCGCAGCCGAGAATCGGGCGGTACGGGAATTGGCCTATCGATCTCGCGCCGACTGGTCGAACTGCAGGGAGGCACGATCGAAGTAGATAGCCAGCCTGGGGAAGGCAGTACTTTTCGCTTTTCGTTGCCGCTGGCCTGAGTCAACCCCTGTTCATGCCATTGCTACAGGCCAGTCATAGCAGTGCCAAACCAACCCTGTAGATTATGATTCTGAACTTCCATCCCTGAGGTTCTACCTCTGCTCCTTTCCAGCCGCACGTCGATACAACCTAGCAACCCAGTAGTTATTGCCGTGATCTCTCTCCCAATGGCAATTCTGGTCATCAGCATTGTTGTCATGGCAGGTTTTATCACGATCGATTACCTGTTTCCTGGCAGCAAATCCTGACCTGCCCCAGCCAACTAAACCGGTTTCAAACAGACCGGTTTCAAACAGAGTTATATCCAGAAAAATCTACCAAAAGAAAAATCTTTAAAGACACACTTAAGATATTTCCACCCTTAGATAGCTGCCAACCATACTGCAACCATCAGCCCAGTGCCTTCGATACAAGAGTGGAGATAGGTTTGTTCTCATGCCCTGCGAGAACAAATCGCCTTGCAAAAATCATCTGAAATAACCAGGAATAGACCTTCCCTGGGGTTTTTGAGGAGCCAATTCAGGTCAAACATCTGGTCGAACATCTGCAGGGCATGATTCAGGTTGGCAGTTGTGAAGGTAACACCAGCTTCAGCGTCGAATTGCCGACCCATCCAAACTACCGCCTGGCCTAACCCCCTACCACCCAATCCTGCCCTCGCCTCACCCATCAGGAGTATGGCTATAAAAAGTTTTATTGAATAAAGATTGTCAAAATAATATTTGAAATTCTTTGAATTTATCTACAAGAGTAGGGCAGGTCTACAGCCAGACTGCTTATAAAACAACGACAATAGGCGGAGCAATTACTAAGACCTGTTGATATTTCTCCATTAAATTCAGCAATTTTCTAAAATTGACGCAAGATCAGAAGTAACCTCTGAAAACGTAGAGGTTTTTTTGCGTCGCGGTTGCAACCTGCTCTCTCGTAGCATCAATGAACTCGAATCCAGCATTAGAAACCTCTCTGTACGAATTGGCGATCGACTCAGCTGAAGCGCCAACGGTTATGCCCATCAGTCCAGCAACCTTAAAGTCAATGCTCAGTGCCTTCATTGACTTGCTGGTCGAGCAAGAACTGGCAGCAATTGTCTGGGCAAAATTGCCCCGGGGAGATGTCTGGCAGGCTGAGTTAGAACGATATAGCCTGGAAACGGCAACCGCCCGATCGATCTATCTGTTTCGCAACCAGCGAGATGAGGCGGCCGATGAGGCAGGCATGGTCAGTTCCTTTGCCCCAGCAGCCGCACCAGACCCGGCAGAAAGCGGTGTGACTGAGGGCGATCGCAGCCTGCTGGCCAACCAGACAACCATCCTGCCTATTCAGTTGGCACCAGACAGCCCCCTGCGGCGAGAATATTTCTTGGTCGTCTGGACGGCCCAATTTCAGGGGGTCATTCTGGCCCACCGACCCCGGTCGGCTAACCTGGCCAAAGCAAATGCAGCTTCTCCGGCAGAGCCCAAAGCCCCAGACAGCAGTGGCCCAGAAGATAACCCCGATCGGCGGCAGCCCCTTCTGGCTATCTGCTCCTTTGACTCCGGGCTGATTCAGCGCGTGTTGCAGGGGCTAGAGCAGACCACCCAGCAACCCAGGGTAGCGATTGGCAATGAAGGTTCTGAGTTTCCCCTCAGCTTATCTCCCGCAGATGTGATTGGCCGCTGGCAAACTCAACTGAATGAATTGCCCATTTCTGGCTGTGACCTGGGCCTGCTGGGACAACTATTCACCCGTCAGTTGACCCGCCAGGAAGAACTCTGGCAACGCAGTGCCACTTACCGCAAACAGGCAGAACAGGCAGAAATTCTGCAACAACAAAACGAGGAGTTACTCAACACCCTGCGGCTAAAAGATGACTTCTTGAACAATGTCGGGCAGGAACTCCGCACTCCCCTGACCACGATCAAAACAGCACTATCGTTACTCAACTCGCCCACGATTAAGTTGCCCCAGCGGCAACGTTACATGGAACTGATCGCCAAAGAGTGCGATCGCCAGAGTTCTTTAATTACCAGCCTGCTCGATCTGGTGCAGCTCGATCAGGTGGTGGCACCGGCCTCCCTGCAACCCCTGCGGTTGTCAGAAGTGGTACCGGGAGTGGTCAGTACCTATCAACCCCTGGCCGAAGAAAAAGGGGTGATGCTGGCCTACACGGTGCCCGAAGATCTGCCAGCGGTGGCCTGTATGGGCAACTGGTTACGGCAAATTGTGATTAACCTGCTCCATAACGGCATTAAATTTACCCCTCGGGGAGGCCAGGTGTGGGTCAGGGCCAAACAGCTGGACAACTTTGTTCAGCTAGAATTCCGCGATACCGGCATTGGCATCGCTACGGGCGAAATTCCCAAGATTTTTGAACGCTTTTATCGGGTACGGCAGGCCGCGGAAGATACCAACGGATCGGGGCTGGGGCTGACGATCGTGCAACAGTTGTTGATTCACTGTGGCGGATCGATTTCAGTGAAAAGCAAACTGGGCGAAGGCTCTACCTTCAATGTCTTGCTACCGATTTACAAGGCGGGGGAACCAGAGCCTTCCGCTTAGGATCACCAATGAATTAAAACCCAAGTTTTCAGGTGTGAACCCGTGGCGGAGCTGTGGGTTCACACCTGAAATTGCAGGATTTGGGTAAAACGCGAGCAGCATCCCCCTACTGGTTCCCGGGGCTAACAGGCTCGATCGAGGACGTAATCTGTTCTCCGGTAGTTCCCTGAAACCCGGACAGTGCAAGACTTTTTGACATTTTCTTGAGACAGTTACCAAACTGCCACAGGGGGTTTCGTTTCATCCGGAGGTACCTTCTCAACAGGCGGACAGGAGATTATTGACTCCCCCCACAGAGATAACCTCTATGATCCTCAGAAAAGCATTTGCCCTGTCGGCCCTGATCCTGTGTTCCCTGCCTACTTTTTCTGCTTCCGCCGGTACCCTGTTCAGCCAGCGGGAAGTGGATCAAAATCGCTTCGTTGCGATCGCCTCGCCCTATGGTAGCAATGCCCACCAGCTCCTGATTGTCGAACAGATTGCTAACTCCCGAGCCTGCTGGAGTGAGAGCGGCAACACCCCGACGGTCGTTGACCCGTTGCTGGTTACCTTTGATTTTACAAATATTTGTGGACGCAGCACCGACAGTAATGGTTACTCCATTCGCATGGCCGGGGAAGACCTGGGTTGGCGCTATAGTTTACGGGTTGTCCACCGTAATGGGGATATGGTGCTGGTCGGGGTACCAACTAATAAGAGCCAACCCGAACTGCAAATTGCCCGGGCTCGGGGATTCACCAACGGATTTGCCAAACTCCATCTCGAGCCCGGTTGGCGTATGACCCGACGTGAGTTCAATGGCCAGACGGTTGGCCATGTCTACCTGACCAACGATCGCCCCCTGACTACCATGATTGCCGCCAACCCCAGTAGCGGTAATACTTCCCAACCCCGGCCCACCGTGGTACCACCCCGGCCCGTAACCCCGGCCCCCAGTCGTCCGATCACGGTGACTCCTCCGGTGCCCCGACCGGTTACCGTGACTCCTCCGGTGACGCGGCCAGTTACGGCAACTCCGGCTCCGGCAGTTTTGCCCAAGCCTCCAGCAGCCTCCGTTCCGATCCGGGTGCCCCAACCCGAAACCCGGCCAGGGGTGAATAGTCAACCCGGCCAGACTCCCGTCGCCTCTGGCCGACCCATTCCGGTACCGCTGCCCACTCCGGTACGTCCTGCACCAACCCCAGGGACTCCTCCGGTGGCGGTGGCTCCGACTCCCATCGTTACCCAACCCGTAGCCCAGCCCGTAGCCCAGCCCAAACCAGCCCCAGTCCGTCCGGTCAGCCCTGGCGACTATGTGGTTCCGGTAATCGGGTTATAGGGCAAGGCAAGCAGGCAGACGATCGCAGCCTACCCCTGGTGAGTCAGTTCCATCAGAATCTTCTGAGAATTTTGCTCCGGGCCATCCACCGGTGGGCGGCGTTGAATATACCGCCCATCGGGTTGCAGATCCCAGGCCTGCCGATTATCTGCCAGCATAATTCCCAGGATCTCCTGCAGATCTTTGGCGATCGTGGGTTCTTCGATCGGGGCCACCGCTTCCACCCGCCGATCCAGATTGCGGGGCATCCAGTCGGCACTGCCAATGAAAACCTCTTCCTGCCCGTTGTTGTGAAAGTAAAAGATGCGGGAATGTTCTAAAAACCGGCCGACAATACTCATTACCCGAATATTCTCACTGACACCGGGTAGTTGGGGCCGCAAACTGCACATGCCCCGCACAATCAAATCGATTTTTACCCCTGCCTGGGAAGCTTCGTACAGCGTGGCAATAATTAGCGGATCCACCAGGGCATTCATCTTGGCCACAATCCGGCCATACCCGTTTTCCCTGGCATGATCCGCCTCGCGCCGGATCAATTCCAGCATCCGATCGCGCAAACTGACGGGAGCCACCAGCAACTTGCGGTAGGATTTTTGCCGCGAGTAGCCCGTCAGATGGTTAAACAGGTCGGTGAGATCTGCGCCCAGGTCTTCCCGACAGCTCAAAAGGCCAATATCGGTATAGAGGCGAGCCGTCTTGGGATTGTAGTTGCCAGTACCTACATGGACATAACGACGAATCCGGCCTTCTTCCCGCCGCACCACCAGAACAATTTTGGTATGGGTTTTTAACCCAACCAGGCCATAGACGACATGGACTCCCGCACTTTCTAGCTTGCGGGCCCAGTTGATGTTATTTTCTTCGTCAAAACGAGCTTTTAACTCGACCAGCACTGACACCTGTTTGCCATTTTCCGCCGCCTCAATCAGGGCCTTGACGATCGGGGAATCTCCTGAGGTACGGTAGAGGGTCATTTTAATGGCCAGCACATGGGCATCATGGGCAGCCTGGGTAATAAATCGTTGTACCGTCCGCGAAAAAGAATGGTAAGGATGATGGAACATCAGATCTTGCTTGCGAATAATCGCAAAAAAGTCTTCCTCCCCGTCACCCGTACCATCCATGCCCGTTTCTACCCGGCGCAGGCGGGAGGGCACTGTAGAAGCCCAGACGGGATCTTTCAATTCTGGAATCGGTAACCCGGTGAGGGAAAACAGGTCGCGCAGACAGAGCAGACCATCAATTTCATAGACATCCTGGGGTGCCAGTTCCATTTCCTGCCGCAACATATCCCGCAGCGGGTCGGGCATGGAGGTATGCACTTCCAGTCGCACCGCCGACCCACCGATTCGACGCTTGCGTAACTCTTGCTCGATCGCCTGTAACAGATCGTCGGCTTCATCTTCTTCCAGTTCCAGATCGCCATCCCGGGTTACGCGAAACGGATAATATTCCTGAATGTTCATCCCGGGGAACAGGGCCTGCAGGTTGTGAGCAATCACCTGCTCTAAAGGAACACCCGCCCACACTGCCGGTTTCCCTTGAGGATTTTGCCGCAGTTCTTCGGGCAGGGGCAAAAACCGGGGCAAAATATTGGGCACCTTGACCCGGGCAAACAAATCTTCCTCGGCTTCACTATCTTTAATCACCACCACCAGATTCAGGCTCAGGCTGGAAATATGGGGAAAGGGATGGCTGGGGTCGATCGCCAGAGGCGTGAGAACCGGAAAAATCTGCTCATCAAAATAGGTTTTGAGGTAAGTGCGTTGCTCCTGGATGAGGTCAATGTAGTCAATTAAATAGATCCCGTTTTCCGCCAGGAGGGGCCGAATTGCCTGTTCAAAATGGCGATGCTGTTGCAACACCATCGGCCGCAGGCGATCGCTGATCAGGGTTAGCTGCTCTTGAGGGGTGCGGCCATCGGGGGAGAGTTTTCTCACCTGGGCCTCTACCTGCTGCTTTAAGGCCGCCACTCGCACCATAAAGTACTCATCCAGGTTAGAGCTGAAAATGGCCAAAAACTTTAACCGTTCTAGCAGGGGAGTGCGGGGGTCGATCGCCTCATGCAACACCCGGTTATTAAACTCCAACCAGCTCAGCTCCCGGTTGAAGTAATACTGGGAGTCATTCAGATTGAGTACCGTAGTTTCCATTTCTAACTTTTTTCGCCGGGGCATAGTTAACCAAACGCCTCATCTTCCATACCGACCCACCATTCCCCCAGGGCCATCAGGTCTTGATGAATATCAGCCAGGGCCTCCAGGTATTGTGCTTCCGGGAGGCTGTCTCGCTGTTCTTGCAGTTTCTTCAATCGCAGTTGAGCCAGGAGCCAGGGCTTGGCCATGGCCTCGGTTTGCTCAATGTAAAATGCGAGGCGATCGCTGGACAATTCTTCGGGGTTGGGATCTGGTTCCATCCGTTTGCACTGACCAATAAGGCTTTCTATATCGTATTACTCATATCCGAATTAGGTTAAGCCTACGTTGTCCCAAAGCAACGAATAGCCCTACCCCGGTTAAAAAACGTTACCCCGGCGGTTCCCTGAAACTCTGCCCAGGCCCCTTACCGGGCTCAGTTCATCTTGACTTTCCACAACGCATAAGGACCTAATAGTTCTATGACTCCAGAGTTCTGTTGCAACCGTTTCAGCCAAGCAGCAAACTTGCCGGGAAGAGCAACTCTATCAGGGGAATTCAGATTGAAATAAAAAACTTCACTAAACCCTGGGGGAATTTGAGGGGTTTCTGGGGTGATGGCGCTGACTGATGGTGAACAGACATAGCAGGTGGGGGCAATCAAAAGTTTGACTTTATCATCCAGGTTGTAACTCAGGGAAAACAAGTCTCCCGACCAGGCATCACTCACAATCAGGGGGCGTTCAGCCTGATTCACAATCCCTGCAACGATCGGACTCATGGTACTGGGAGTTTTGTTAGACCAGAAGTCGGAACTGAGGTAGGTGACGCAGGAAACGGTACCCATCAAAAATACAAGCCCCAGAACTGCCTGGGCCGGTTTATGGAGCCGCCAGGAACCTGAAAACCGGGTCGTGATCATTGCCAGGGATGCCGCCAGGGCCAGGTGAACCCCCAGATAGGCAGGTACCAGGTACCGACCGGTGGTAGATAGAGTCGTACCCCCCGCAGAGAACCCATCAAACAATGCCAGGGGCAGCCAGGAAGCGCCCACCAGGGTAAAGATAAATAGCCACACCCGGGGCGGGGTATTGCGGTAAATCAGGTAAAAGCTATAGCCCAGGACTGCTAACAAAATGGGCATCGATAGCAGGATGGGCAGCAACTTCAGTAGAGGAGTACCGGAACCTAAACTCAGATCAATATCGAGGTCAATAAATAGCCGCACATAGTTAGAAACCCAGCCCCTTGCCAGCTTGAGCAACGATACCTGTTGGGCCAACCAGGAAGTGGTACTGCCAACATTGGAACGAAACACAAAAATGGTTGCGATCCAGGGCAGAAACAAAAGTAACGCCAGCAGCGAAGCAATTCCGTAGCCAACCAGATTTTTAGTGAGGCGAAACCGTTCTAGCAACAGAACATAAATTCCATGGCCGATCGCCACTAACGCAGAAAATAAAAAGGTGTAAAAACTGAGAACCATGGTGGCCGCATAGATCAACCAGCTGGTTCGAGTTCCTGAGCGCAGAGCCCGCAACAAGGCCACACTCGACAACAGGGTAACTACTGCCCATAACGTATTTTGACGCGCCGTTTGAGCCAGCAACAAATGGAATGGAGAAATTGCAATCAATGCCATTGCCAGCCAACCGGTCAATGGCGATTCAAACAATTCTAGACAGAGCCAGTAAACGCAGGGTAACACCAGCACAGAAAAGATCGCTGGCAGTACTCGCATTGATGGGACAGAGCTACCAAATAGTTGGGCCCAAAATCTAGCAAGCACGTAGTACAGGGGAGGATGCTGCGGTTCTTCTTTAGCTAAACCGACGATCGTATCAACGACATTTTTCTCAGGTTGGGGGCTTTGATACTTCTGTAAATCGCTCACACTGACGATCGTGGGATTAGGCCCATACTTCTGGACAAATTCGACATCTGTATAGCCAGAAGCTCTCAAGGAAGTAAAAGTTTCGTCAAACCAGTAAGCTTTTTGACCCAGATTCGTAAATCTAAAGATAATGCCGAGCCCAATCAAAATAATGCAAATTAATTTCAGCAATCGGGGAGTCGGAGAATAGCGTTTATCTGAAGATAGTTGGAAACGGTTAACTAAGCTACTGTTCTGCATACTTGCCTGGTTTTCCCATTAAAAAGTAGCGCGATCGATGCTGCCTATCCTATCAGCATTAATCACGTTACTAACTTCACTTGACCATACTTTTAAATTTTCCCCATCAGGTTTTGATCAGGGTTGACCACCAGGAATCGTGAGTTGAATAAAACCCGAAACTTAGATTTTTGAAAGCGCAGCAGAGCCATGCTTTTAAGGACTAAAGATTTGGGTTTCATTAACTTGTAGTCTTAACCCCGTTTATTCAGCGCATCCCCCGACTGCAGATCAAACCAGTGGGTTGATTCTGGGGCAATTCTCAACCAGAGGTCTCGCTCTGCCCACTGACCAGGCTGCACCAGAATCCGCAGGGTGAGAGGTTCTCCCTGGGAGTTGGGCACCCGCACACTGACGAGATTATGCATCCCCAGATTTTCTACCAGAAAGACTTTCCCCCTGACCATAGCAGGCCCTTCTGCTTCCCCTAGCTGTACATGCTCTGGACGAATCCCCAACACGATCTGAGGCGGCACCGTCGGCAGGGCAGGCAACGGCACTTTAAAGTCTCCCAATAGGGCATACTGCCCCTGGCAGGGCAGGGTGAGCAGGTTCATCTGAGGACTACCCACAAACCCGGCCACAAACTGATTAGCCGGATGGGTGTAAATGCGCTCAGGCACATCCAGTTGTTGTAAGTAGCCATTGTTTAGCACCGCCACCTGGGTCGAAAGGGTCATAGCTTCCGTTTGATCATGGGTGACGTAAACCACCGGAGCCTTTTGAACGGCAAAAATCTGTTTCAGGTCAGCCCGCACATGCTCTCGCAACAGGGCATCCAGATTGCTCAGGGGTTCATCCAGCAAAAACACATCCGATCGTCGCACCAGGGCTCGTCCCACGGCCACCCGTTGCCGCTGCCCTCCCGATAACTGGCCCGGTTTACGCTGCATCAGGTCATCCAGGCCGAGAATATGGGACACCTCCGCCACCCGTTTATCGATCTCGGGGCGGGGTGTTTTTTTCAGCTTCAGTCCGGCGGTCAAATTATCATGCACATTCATGTGGGGGTACAGGGCATAACTCTGAAACACCATGGCAATATTGCGATCGCCGGGTCGATCGCGGGTGACATCTTTATCGCCAATCAACACCTGGCCCCTGGTCGGTTCTTCTAACCCGGCAATCATCCGTAAAATCGTTGATTTGCCGCAACCCGAAGGCCCCAGCAGACTCAAGACCTCCCCATCTCCGACGGATAGGCTGATATCTTTAACCGGCACAACTTTCGGGCTGAAGGTCTTATTTAAGTTTTTTAATTCGAGTTTAGACATATAGCTTTTTCCATGCAAATAAGGTAGAGAAATGGGGTGCAGGGGTGTGGCCTCAACCCTTTACGGCTCCGGCCGTTAAGCCCTGGACAATCTGACGCTGGAAAAAGAGCACCAGCAGCACCAGGGGAATCGTGCCAACGACGGTAGCCGCGGCGATCGGGCCGTAGGGAATCTCAAACACCGAAGCACCACCAATTTGCGCCGAGGCGACGGGAATGGTTTTCATGCTTTCTTCGGTGATGAAGGTGAGGGCAAAGATAAACTCATTCCAGGCAAAAATGAACGCCAGAATGCCGGTAGTTACCAGGGCTGGCAGGGTCAGGGGCATGACAATTTGAGTCAACATCTGCCAGGTGTTGTAGCCATCCACTCGGGCGGCATCTTCCAGGTCTTTGGGCAACTGCTGGTAAAAGCTTTTCATCACCAGAATTGTCAGGGGCAGATTGATCGCCGTGTAGGGGATAATCAACGCCAGGTAGTTGTTCCCCAGGCGAAAGATCTGGACGATTTCCAGCAAGCCCTGCAACAGCAAAATCCCCGGGAACAGGGTGATCAGCAAGATTCCGGCCTGAATCACTCGCCCACCAAAAGGCTGCAAGCGGGCCAGGGCATAGGCCGCCGGTGCTCCGATCGCCAGACAGGTAAGGGTAGATACCAGGGAAACCAGGGCACTGTTGAAGATGTACCGCAAAAACGGACGACGGGTGAATAGCTCAATGTAATGATCCAGGGTCAACCGGGTCGGGAAATAGACATTCGGTACCGCCGCAATGTCCTCATTCACTTTAAAGGAGGTCAATACCTGCCACAAAATCGGGGCCAGACAGAACAGGGCGATCGCCCCAACCGCCAACCAGAAGAGAATTTGACGAACATCAAAGCTCGGCTTCCGGGTCGGGGCAGGTTCCGTCGATCGAGTTTTGGGCAGGGTGCGGGTAATAGTCGTCATGATTCCAAGGACTCCAGCTTACGCGAACGGGCCTTCAGCAGGCTGACACAGAGGATAATGGCCAGCACCAGTAACAGAAAGGTGACGACAATCAGGGCCGAACCATAGCCAAAGTCGAGGTAGCGCATGGCACTGGCATAGATATAGAGGGAAACAACTTCCGTTGCCCCCCCCGGCCCCCCTCCAGTCATCACCTGAATCAGGTCAAAAATTCCAAACGCCTGGGCAAACCGAAACAGAGCAGCGATGATAATCTGGGGCATTAGCAGAGGCAGGGTAATCCGGTAAAAGCTCTGCCAGGGCGTGGCCCCCTCCAGGGAATAGGCTTCGTACAGGTCTGGGGAAATGGACTGCAACCCCGCCAGCAGCAGAATGCTGATAAAGGGTGTGGTCTTCCAGATATCGGCAAAAATCACGGCCACATTGGCGGTAAACGGTTCTCCCAGCCAGTTAACCCCGGTCTGGATCAACCCCAACCGCAACAAAATATCGTTCACAATGCCGTACTGGTCGTTAAAAATCCAGGTCCAGCCCAGGGCAATCAGGGAAGTCGGCAGGGCCCAGGGAATGATGGCGATCGTTCGCAGCAGATTGCGCCCGCGAAAGGCCCGATTCAGTACCAGGGCAATGGCCATACCCAGGGCCAGTTCCAGCACCACAGAAATGGTCGTGAACCGGGCCGTGACCCAGAAGGTCTGCCAGAACCGACCATCCCCCAGCAGTCGGGTGTAATTGCTCAGTCCGGTAAACACCGGTTTTAATTCCGTGGCCAGGTTCTGGCTAAACAGACTCAGCCAGAGCGATCGCAAAATCGGGTAGGCGAAGACCAGCAATAACAGCAACACAGCGGGCAGTACCAGGTAGAAACCGGTGCGCTGTTCCCGGGCGCGAATTGTATTTCCAGAGGCGGCTTGCATAGGATGAGAAGAAATAAAACGTTGGCATCAGGTAGCGGTTTGGGCGGGCCGTCCCGCTTCTAACAGCCGGCGAGTTTCATTGGCCGCGGCCTGCATCGCCTGCTGGGGTGACTGCTGGTTGGTCAGAGCGGCACTCAGATAGCGCTGCAAAATATCAGAAGCCTGGGCATACTGGGCGATCGGGGGCCGCAACACCGCTTTGTTCACCACCTCCAATAGCTGAGGATAATGGCTGTACTTGGCGGTAATTTCCGGGGCCGTAAACAGAGATTTACGGCTGGGCACATAGCCCGCTTCCAGAATGAATTCCTTCTGGGCCGCTTCACTGGTCAAAAACCGGATCGCTTTCAGGGCTTCCTGGGGATGACGGGTCGATTTTGAGATCCCCAGCCCCCAGCCCCCCAGACAGGAGCCCCCCGGATGACCCGCCGTACCAACCAGGGGCATAATCCCCACCTTGCCCTTCACCGGAGACTTCTCCCCATTGGCCAGGGGCCAGACATAGGGCCAGCTACGTAAGAAAACGGCTTCACCAGCCTGAAAGATCCGCCTCGTATCTTCTTCCATGTAGGTTGTCACCCCGGGAGGCGAGATGCCTTTGCTGACGGTGCCCCGCAGAAACTCGATCGCCTGTACTGCTTCCGGCCGATCCAGCCCGACTTCTAACGTTTCAGGATTGACCCAGAACCCCCCAAAGCCCTGCAAAACTTCGACAAACATGGCCGCCGCCCCTTCATACTGGCGACCCTGCCAGAGATACCCCCAGCGGGCTTTCCCCTGCTCCTGCAGCTTTTGAGAAATCGATTCCATCTCAGCAAAGGTCCTGGGCGGTTCTAAGCCGGCCTCTGCCAGCAGATCCTTGCGGTAGTAGAGCATGCCAGCATCCGATCGCACCGGCAGGCGATATAAGCGACCCTGGTACTTGCCACCTTCTACATCCTGACGGGAAAACGCCTGCAACTCCTGCTCAGAGACCTGGTCAGTCAGGTCCATCAACCAGCCTGCTCCGGCAAACTTGGGAGTCCAGATGACATCCATGTTGACGATATCGTAGGGAGAATCGCCCAACAAGAATGCCGAAGTATAGAGGTCTTCAATCAGGTTAGTGGCATTCGGCCCTTCAATGATCTGCAACCGAATCCCCGGATTCTGGCGCTCAAAGGCTTTCACCATGACCCGATTCCAGGGGGGAATATCGGGGGCGGTCATGAGTAACTTTAAGGTTACCGGTTGCGATAGAGCCGGAATTACCACCATCAATAAACTGGCACAAAAGGCAACCACCAGAACCAACCGTCGCCCTGGAGGAAATTGCCGCCAGCGGTTGCTCAAATAGTTTCTAACTGCAATTAAGGGGTTCATGGATAAACCGAATAGAAAGCACGGCAGCACTTACCCATAACTGAGATAGCTTTCGATGGCTTCCCCTTCTCTTTATGAGTGAACTACTGTCGTATGTGTGGTTTTTTAATAACACCGCAGCTATCTCATCAATCAATATTTGATAGCTACAAATACCGTTGAATAAGATAACTTTGTATCAGAGTATCGGGTTCTATCGCCGACCCTTATCTCTCTATAGAATTATTTTGTGAGAGTTTTTATTAACTTTAGTCTCAGAAACCCAACAAATCTTAACCTTCTCTTGGCAGGTTCAGGAATTCTGCCTCCGGTAGCAACTGTTTGCCAATGAATTTGAGAAGGTTGAAATAGGCTCCAGGCCTGCCCCTACCTGACCTTGCTCAAAAAGGAGAAAACCGAGCTAAAAGCTTAAATTCCTCATTTCAAGGGAGCTTGAGGGGAATCGAACTATTGGTAGCCAAACCCTTTCTTATTTCCAGGTCTTCTCAAAGTAGTGAGCAGAATAGATTTTCCCTGCGATCGTTGAAATTTGCCAGGTTGGCTTAACCCGTTCCTCAAGTTAATTCCGTTCTGGAACCCAGGATAGTGGCAGGTGATGAATACTACTGCTGACTTCTACTTCCCAGGGTGGATTATTTAATTCATCGATTAGCTAAAAATAATTGCTGATGGAGTCAGATGAAATCGTCTCCAACTGAAGCGAAGTTTTTCATACTTGTCGCCTTTTACTCAGAAGTTGGCGACCTTTATTATTCCTATCTGGCAACAATTTAAGCGTTCCAGACAGCGATGGTTGCTATTTGTTAAACAACCATTTATTGAGCTGGGCTGCGATTTTTTCAACTTAAAAATTAAACTGTGAGGAGGGGGCTATGGTGTTAAATCATCTACTACTTAAAAGTTCTTTATTCCTATCCGCGATCGCCCTGATCGTTGGCCTGCAGCCCGCCATAGCAGCTCCCACCGATACCCCTTCGAGGGACTTTTCTCCAGGGGCGATCGATGAGGTCGGGTCTACCCCCAGTGATGGCGATTTAAGCGAAAGCCAGGGCCAGGTCACCTCCGTTTCCCAGTTGTCCGATGTCAGACCAACGGACTGGGCCTTTCAGGCCTTGCAATCCCTGGTAGAGCGGTACGGTTGCATCGTTGGTTATCCCGATCTCACCTTCCGGGGCAACCGGGCCTTGAGTCGCTACGAGTTTGCCGCCGGGGTCAACGCCTGTATGGATCGGATCAGCGAATTAATCAGTGCCGCCACCGCTGACCTGGTCAGGAAGGAAGACTTTGCTGTATTGCAACGGTTACAGGAAGAGTTTGCCGCCGAGTTGGCCACCCTGCGGGGCCGGATTGATGCCCTTGATGCCCGCACCGCCAGTCTGGAACGGCAGCAATTTTCTACCACCACCAAGCTGAATGCCCAACTGATCGTCGCCCTGACCGATACCTTTGGCGATCGGGTTGGGGGCAATTCCGACGATAGCAATCTGATCCTGGCCGATCGGGCTCGCCTCAACTTTGAGAGTAGCTTTAACGGTCGAGATCTGCTACGGGTGCGTTTAGAGTTTGGCAACTTCTTGAATGCCAGCGGCGTGAGCCAGATTGCCAGCGCCACTGGCACCGGCATGACCCGGCTCAACTTTGACACCAACAGCAACAACACCCTGACCATTCCCCATGTCCGCTACTTCTTCCCGGTCAACGATACCCTCTCCTTTGTGATTGGGCCGGTAGGCATTGGCTACACCGATATTACTGACACGGTCACCCCTCCCACGATTCCTGACGATGGTCTGGGGGTTCCTTCCCTGTTTGGTCAATACAGTCCTTTTTATCGCCAGGGAGGAGGGGGAGCTGCCTTTAACCTGAACTTCAACGAAAATCTCATCTTCACCGCAGGTTACCTGGCTGGCGGAGCCAACAACCCCCTGGAAAAAAATGGTCTGTTTGATGGTGGTTATAGTGCCATGGCCCAGCTGGCTCTCTATGGCAAAAATGGAGCGATCGGCCTGGGGTACTCCCACCTCTACAGCCCCGGTGGCAAGGTGGGTCTGACTGGTGGTACGGGTAGCGCCCTGGCTGGCTCTCCCTTTGGGAATGCGATCGCCACCACAGGCAACATCTTCAACGTCAGTGGCTTCTACCGCTTCTCTCCCCGCTTTCAGGTTCATGCCTGGGGAGGTCATATTAATGCGATCGCCGAAAGTTCAGGAATCAGCCTGCTATCTAACGGTCGGGGTGGCAATGATTCCCTATTTGTCGGTCGGGGTGACAATGCCAGCGCCTGGTATGGGGCGGTGGGCCTCTCCTTTCCCGATGTCGGCGGTAAGGGCAACCTGCCAGGAATCGTCGTGGGCCTGCCACCCCGGGTCAGCGAAAGTGATGTGCGTACCGATCGGGATCAGACCTACCATGTGGAAGCCTTTTACCGCTTCCAGTTGAACGACAACATCGCCATCACCCCTGGCTTCTGGGTCATTTTCAATCCCGAAAACAATGCCCGCAACGATACCCAGTACGTCGGTGTCCTGCGGACGACCTTTAACTTCTAACTGGCATAGCAGGAACCAGGACGGTATGATTGAAGTGAGGTTAAGTTGTGTAAAGAACCTTGACTGCTATTATCCACCCCGTCGATAGTCTGACCCGCCCTACCCAGTGGCACGCCCTTAAACCGCTCTGGCAGGGTGATGAACAGGCCATTCAGCGGGGGTTGCCCCATAACCAACTGACTCCCGCCTGGCAACTCCTGCTGTTAGGGGATGGTTCCCCCACTCGGCACCTGCAACTGCTCACGGGAGAACCCACGGAGGTCGATGTCATTGATATGTCTCCGATCGGCCTGGATCGGGACAATGCCCCAGACCAGATCCAGGTGGTTCCCGGCCCCCGCCTGCGCCGACAGGTCTGGCTGCGTACCGCCTCCGGTCAACGTCTGGCCTACGCCACTTCCTGGTGGGAAGCCAGTCATGTAGACGAATACCTGCAAAATCGATCGCTGCCCATCTGGGCCAGCCTGGCTCGTTTACGCACCGAGTTATACCGGGATGTGCAGGGGATCTACTACGGAGAGTCAGCCGCCCTGGAGTTAGCCTTTGGTCAGAATGGCCCCTTCTGGGGACGGCACTACCTCTTCTGGCACCATGGCCAGCCCCTCACCCTGATCTATGAGGTTTTTTCTCCTTATTTGACTCGTTACCTGGGAGCCAGTTCTTTAAGTTAAAAGCCCACCGTTAAATTTCGGAGCCTTCCTGATTGTCAAGGTTTCTGGATGTTCCCCGGGAGAAACGGCCTGTCAAACGAAAGACACTATAATCTTTTGCAAGACCAAAACCCGGAAGCGGGGCATCTCCTGATTAACTACGCTATCCTGCATAAAGAGAAACTGGGAATTTAACCAACCTGGAGAACTTAAACAATGACTTGGCGCGGATCTACAACAGTCCAGGATAAGCTGCTCGGCTGCCTCGTTTACCTCTTACCAATATTAGATAGCCTGCCCTACGGCCTCAACTTCCTGAAAGAATTTTTAGGCCTGAACGTTCTGGCCATCCTGCAATTTCCCCTGGTGCAGCTTTATCGCCTTCCGTTTATCCCCTTCGTGGTGTTTTTCGCCCTCTATGTGCTGGTGGTAAGAAACGAAGATATCGGCCACTTCATCCGTTTCAACGCCATGCAGGCCATCATGATGAGTATTGTGCTGAGCCTGTTTGGCATTATCTGGCAATACATCCTCGGCCCAGTTTTAGGAAATTCGCTCCTGACTGTCACCTTATTTAACACGGTGTTTCTGGGCACGATCACGGCTGTTACTTACTCAGTGGTGCAGTCTGCCCTCGGTCGCTATGCTGAAATTCCGACAATCTCCGATGCGGCCCATGCCCAGGTTCGTTAGGTCAACCCTGGAGGTTCAATTCGGAGCGATTGGCCAGCGTGTTAGTCAGATAGCCAATTCCCTCAATTTCGATTCTGACCCGATCGCCGATCTGTAAGGGGCCAACCCCCTCCGGGGTGCCGGTTAAAATCACATCTCCCGGCAGCAAGGTCATCACCTGGCTGATGTAAGCCACCAAAAATTCTGGAGCAAACACCATATCGTCGATCGGGGCCGACTGTACTGGTTGAGGCTGGTCGTTAATAAAGGTCTGCACCCGCGCTCCAGGACTAATTTCTCTCACAATCCAGGGGCCAAGGGGGCAAAACGTATCAAACCCTTTGGCCCTTGTCCATTGGCCATCTTTGCGTTGCAGGTCCCTTGCCGTGACATCGTTGGCGATGGTATATCCCCAGATCTTGCCCTGGGCCTCGGCAGTGGTGCAGTTGGTGCAGCGATCGCCAATCACCAGGGCCAGTTCTCCCTCGTAGTCCACCCGTTCTGACTGAGGGGGGTAGAAAATCGGCGCTTCCGCCGGAATGATAGTCGTCGGCGGCTTGAGGAATAACAAGGGTTCCCTGGGCACCTCATTGCCCAACTCAGCCGCATGGTTGGCGTAATTGCGGCCAACCGCAACAATTTTGGAGGGAGCGCAGGGAGCCAGGATGCGGTAACTTTCTGCCGGTAGCTCAACCTCGGTGACCTGGCCATTTAACCAGGGTGGAGCATCCAACACACGGACTTCCCGCCCGAGTTGCAACAATCCATAGTAAACCTGTCCGTCTGCCGCCTGAACCCGGACATAGCGTTGCGCCATAATCCCTACGATCCCTCAGTTACGTACTATGTGATTATCTACCCAGAGAAGGTAGGAACAACCAACCAAGACCAAAGTTTTAGACAACTTGTTCTGAATCCAGGAAGAACTGATCTAGAATAGTAGATCCTTGCTTCTTCAACATAAGTTATCGGGGTACGGAGACAACAGGCTTTCCCAGAGAATGTCCTGAGTTCAACCTGGCCTGAGTTTATGTCTGAGAAGCCATTTAGTCCATAAGGAGAAGTTTGGGAATGGCTAACCTGTACGAAACGATGTATATTTTGCGCCCCGACCTGAACGAGGAAGCGGTCGATCAAGCGATCGAGAAGTATCAAACTCTGCTCCGCGATGGTGGAGCCCAGGTTCTCGAAACTCAGCACCGGGGTAAGCGGCGGTTGGCCTACGAGATCAACAAGCACCGTGAAGGCATTTACATTCAAATGAACTACGAAGGCGATGGTAGCCAAATTGCTTCTCTAGAGCGGGCGATGCGCTTGAGTGAAGAGGTGATTCGCTACCTGACAATCAAGCAGGAAGTTCCCAAGGCTGCTCCCGTTGCCGCCGAAGCTTAAGATCCCAAATTAACTGAACCCAAATTTTTGACGGTTGAAAGCATGGCTCCGTCGCGCCTTCAACCCTGAAGCTCTGGGTTTTATGAAATTCACGATCTTTAAGATTAACTGCGATTAATCAGCCCTACCCTCTGCAGCGACCCATCACCTGGTTGTTGCAGAGGGTAATTTCTTGAGCGGGCTGACCATCTCCCCCAGGCCCAAGTCCCCCCCATACAACCCAGACCGGCAAGCCTTCCTGAATTGGCAGGTTTATAATTATTAGAAATGTTTGATGCCCGTTCAACGGCTTAGGGGCAGATCTATGAAGCTTTCCAAGAAAAATCTAGAACAACGACTGGATCACGAATATGACGTGATTATCGTCGGAGGTGGAGCAGGGGGTCTTTCCGCAGCTATTTACCTGCAACGCTATCGGCTTTCCTGCCTGGTGATCGAGAAAGGCCGGGGTCGATCGTTCTGGATGCAAGACCTGCGTAACTATCTGGGCCTGCCCCCCAATACTCCCGGCAGAACCATGCTCCAGCAGGGCCAGCAGCATTTCCTTTCCCTGAATGGTGATTACCTGTCCGGGTTTGTCGAAGAAGTTCGGGATGAAGGGGAAACCTTTGCCGTTAAGGTGAAAGTGGGTAAGCAAGATAGCGTTTACCCCGTCTTTCGCAGTAAGTACGTGATTGCCGCCAGTGGGATTATTGACCACCTACCCCAACTGGAAAATCAGCAGAACGTGTTTGACTATGCCGGGTACAACCTGCATGTCTGTATGATTTGCGATGGCTACGAAATGGCCGACCTGAAGTGTGGGTTGTTCGTCAATTCGGAAGCCGCCATTAATACGGCTTTTGTCCTGAACTGGTTTACCCCTTACATCACGGTGTTTACCCAGGGTCTCTGTGAAGTTGGCTCAGAAATGCGCCAGAAGCTTCAGGAGTATGGGTTCCCTCTGGTCGAAACACCTCTGAAACAGTTCCTTGGCCATGACCATGAGATGACCGGAGTCGAACTGGCCGACGGGACAGTGGTAGACCTTCAAACCGGGCTGATCGCCATGGGTTCCCACTACTTTAACGACTACCTCAAAGGGCTGAATCTGGAATGGAAAGGGGGTAATTTAGTCACCGATTCCATGTGTCGCACCTCCCATCCCCGACTTTTTGCCTTAGGTGACTTAAAAGAAGGAATAAATCAGGTATCAATTGCGGTTTCTGATGGTACATTAGCGGCAACAGCAATCTGGCGAGAGATTCGCCGTGCTTCCCCACCCCGACGTTGGGAGGCAAACTTACCCCAACCAGAAGCCATCACAACCGGAGTTTAGAGCCGTGACCTATTCTGACAATACACCCCTGCCAAATTTGCAAGCCGAGGTAGCCCGTCTGCGGGAAGAGCTGCAAATGCGTGACAACCTGGTGCAACAGCTTTCCCAGGAGTTATTTCGCCTGGTTAAAGGCAATGCCAACTTTCTCCCCAGCCCCGAAGTCTCTGAGCGCCATTTAGCCGAAGTCCGGGCGCTGCGGGAACAGTTGCAGGGGGTTGAACAGCAGGTAACTTTCTATCAAGAGCAAATTGCCGATCGCGACACCGAGATCTACCAGTTGCGCCAGTCTGTCCAGGAGTTGACCGATCGCTCCCGCATGCTGGAGCAGGTCGTTCAGGAACTCCCCAAGATCTACCGGCAAAAGTTCGCCGAACGGATGGCCCCGATTCGTGAGAAAGTGGCTCTGATTCAGCGAGAAAACCGGCAATTGCACGCCGAATTACAGAGCGTCAGCTACCGTCTGGCCGTCAGAACCAAACGGCAATCTCACCTGGATCTGCCCAGTTTCCCTCGGGGTGGCATCGAAGCATCCCTGCCCAGTTTCGGGAATGCCTGATGTCTTGATTGTGGCTGAACCATCTCTCCCGGACGGCAACCCTGCCCCGCAGAAGCTAGTTACAGCCATGAAGCAGGCTATCCTGGCTGATTTCTCCCAACAGCAGGAATACTTCGTCGAGGTGGTTCCGGCCAATCAACTGGAACCAACCTTGAAGTCTGGGCAGTTCAGGGTAGAAGACCTGATTTTATGCCCCCTCACCCTGGAACTGCCAGAGTTGCCCCTGGCCATCGTCGAGCTGCACCATCGCTGCCGGGATTGGGCCAACTTACGACAGCGGGTTGCAGACTGGAACTATCTCCCTGGCTCCGGCGATCGCTGGCTACCGATTGTTTTGACCAGAAAGGGTGCCCTCTACGGGGAGGTGATTGGCCTCAGACAGGACAGCGCTAATCTTGCCTCCTACATCCAACCATTACACCTGAGCGATCGCTGGCGGCAACCTCTCTACGAATTGGGCCATCGCCTGCTCAAGTCCCTGGATGCCCTCCCGGGGGTCTACCTGTTGCAATTTGGCATCGCCGACGAAGGGTTGCGCTTCGATCGCCTGCTGCCGTTTCCAGACCTGCCTGCGATCGCCAGCCAGTCGGTACAAAATCCCGACCTCTTCACCTGCCACTGGCGCTGTCTGACGGGGCAACCAATTTACGATTTGCTGATTGCTTAGGCAGCAAAATTAACGAAATCCAAATTTTAAATGTTTGAAAGCGTGGCCCCGCCACGCTTTCAAACATTAAGTCCCTGGTTCTATTAAATTTACTTACTCCTCGCTATATTCCTCTCCCGATTCCTCTTCGTCTTCGTACTCCTCTTCCTCTTCTTCTTCGTACCCTTCCTCTTCTTCGTACTCTTCTTCCTCGTCCTCTTCGTCTTCGTACTCCTCTTCTTCCTCGTCCTCTTCGTCTTCGTACTCCTCTTCAGATTCCTCTTCGTCTGAGTATTCGTCCTCTTCCTCCGATTCCTCTTCGTCGTAGCTGGCCTCCGATTCCTCTTCGTCTGAGTATTCTTCTTCCGAATACTCCTCTTCCGATTCCTCGAAGCTATCTTCCGTTTCCATAAAGTCCAGGTCTGAATCTAACTGGTAGAGAGCTTCCAGGTCGTCTAACTCGTCGATCGAGACAAAACCCTGGTTATCCATATAAACCAGGAGTTCTTCATACTCCACCTCATAACCGTCATCACTCACAGCAATACCACCGGGGCCTTCCGTAGCACCGGGCACCTGAATCGCCGTAGCGATGGCGGCCATAGCTGTGTCAAATAGGGAATCAAAGCCACCCTGAATCCCCTGACTCAAGTCAATGTCGGTACCACTCACCTGACGGATCGTCCAGAGATCGCCATTTAGTTCAGGATGGGTCATGTAAGCGTAGGGAATGTAGCAATAGCCCCGATCGCCCCACTCTTCCCCCCAGGAATTGCGGACAATAAAAACCTTATCCGCATCGGAATAGCCGACACAGAGCATAGCATGGCCCCCATCATGCTGTTCTCGATCGGGATCGGGCATGGGCACTAACCCATTGGCTCCGGCCTTTTGGAAGGAGGAAAAGAGCTGTAATCCAAAGGAAAAGGGATAGCCTTCCGCCAGACAACTCCGCATGGCATCCAGATCGACCTTAAGCCGGTAAGCATCTTCAATCAAAAAGTTGGCAGCTTCCTCGTAAGCCTCCTCTCCCGGTTCATCGTAAATTCGCTCAATGTCAAAGGCCCAGGTACGTTCTAAGCAAGCACCATACTGCCGTAAAACCTTGACACAACTTTTGAGATAAGTCCCTTCATCCTGACTGGTATCTCCATCTAAGTCGCGGGCGTTGTAGTAGATAAACAACCGACTGACATCCTCCGCCGTCCCCCTCAGTCGATTCGCCAGGTATTCGTAAGCCCCGGCCATGGCATTCGCCGTACAACTGTTAGAGTTACCCTGGTTTTCTACGGGGGTCATGTAGGGCCGCAGATCGACATGGGGGGGTAACTCCTGGTCGGTAGAAGCATAGGTTTTATCTTCAGAACTTCGCTTTTCGGGGCGATAACCACCCAGCTTAATTTTGTGCCCATCGGGCTGACGTACAACCGTAGCCCGCCGGACATGACGATAATTTTTTTTAGACATAAAAATGAACCTCGGGAAAAGGCAAAGAGTGAATTTACTCCTTTGTTCAAGATTTCCCCAGGCTCTTCCGGGCCTAACAGGTAACAATTATCACGCCATCCGATCGATGGTGCGGTATTGAATCGCCTCCGCTACATGGTGGGTTTGCAGATGTTCATCATCGCTCAGGTCTGCGATCGTGCGAGCCACTTTGAGGATACGATCGCTGGCTCGTACCGATAATCCCAGCTTACGGATCGCCGCTTCTAGCAACCCACGCGTCGGATCATCCAGCTGGCACCACTGCTTCAGGTGACGGCTCTGCATTTCGGCATTGCAGCGCAGGGAGGTGGTCTGAAAGCGAGAACAGGCCCGATCGCGGGCCCGCTGTACCCGTTGCCGCACGGTTTCCGAGTCTTCTCCCGTGGGCTGCCGGGTAATTTCCTCGGGCTTCAGGCGGTTTACCGCCACCTGCAGGTCAATTCGATCCATCAGAGGGCCAGAGAGTCTGGCCCAGTACTGTTCCCGCGATCGGGGCGTGCAGGTACAGGGTTGCACCGTGTCGGCAAAAAAGCCACAGGGACAGGGATTGGTACTGGCCACCAGGGTAAACTGGGCCGGGAAGGAAACGGACTGGCGGGTGCGAGAAATAGTGACATGGCCATCTTCCAGGGGTTGACGCAGAAACTCGAGCACATCCCGCTTGAATTCGGTTAACTCATCGAGAAACAAAATTCCCCGGTGAGCCAGGGAAATTTCCCCGGGACGGGGCACACTCCCCCCTCCCACCAGGGATGGCCCGGAAGCCGAGTGATGGGGGCTGCGAAACGGCCGAATCGCCACCAGGGCACCCCGTTCCTTGAGCAACCCGGCGACGGAATGAACCTGGGTGACCTCCAGGGCTTCGGCAAAGCTGAGAGGCGGCAATATTCCGGGGAGTCGGCGGGCCAGCATGGTTTTGCCGCTACCGGGAGGGCCAACGAAAATCAGGTTATGGCCGCCTGCCGCCGCGATCTCTAAGGCTCGACGGGCATGGGTCTGACCCTTGACATCCCTCAGGTCAGGTGCCGCAATTTGACCCCGGCGCAGTTCTTCCAGACCGTTGACCTGAACCGGCTGGTAGCGATCGCGGTCCCTGAGAAACTCCCCCACCTCTGCCAGGTGCCTGAACCCAAAGACCTCTAACCCTTCGACTACCGCCGCTTCCCTGGCATTATCGGCCGGCACCACAAGCCCCCGGACTCCCAAGCGCTGGGCTGCCGCTGCGATCGCCAGAACTCCGGTGACCGGTCGCAAAGAACCATCCAGGGAGACTTCTCCCAGAAACAGGTACTGCCCTAAAACTTCGCTGGCAACCTGCTCTGAAGCCGCCAGAATACCGACACTGATCGGCAGATCAAAACTGGGCCCTTCCTTGCGGAGGTCGGCTGGAGTCAGGTTGATCACGATTTTTCGCATCGGAAAGGCATAGCCAGCATTTTTCAGCGCCGCCTTGACCCGCTCTTTAGATTCCTGCACCTCCTGGGAAGGCAACCCGACCACCACGATTCCCGGCAGGCCTCCGGCAATATCGACTTCAATTCCCACTTTCACCGCATCAATCCCGACCAGCGACGCACCCCAAACTCTAGCAAGCATAGTAATCCCACTGCTTTACAGGGGTAGAGTTCCCGATTTTGCGTATAAAAGAACACCAGTATCAAAGCCAGGGTTTTTCTCATTCAGCCAGGAAATTTGTCGGATTAACCCAGTCTCAGTAATCTGGTTTGCGATAGAGGTGTCTGCGCCTGCCTTAACCTATACTCCAGCACGTAGAACAACCCTGCCGTAGAACCCTTGCAAACGATCCTTAATTTGACCCATCCCGACCCAGGCGAGAAGGTTCTATTAGTCCACGATCGCCTCTGCCGGGTTTATGGCTGTCCCATTCCCTATTTCCATAGTCTTGATCCCCTGAGCGAGTTAGTCTCCTCCCTGCTGTCCCACCGGACTAAAAACCGCGACTCAGGCCGCGCCTTTCAGCAATTACGGGCAGAATTTCCCACCTGGGAAGAGGTGCGAGATGCCCCGACGGAGACCGTGCAGAGGGCGATCGCTCCGGCCACCTGGGCCGAACAAAAAGCCCCCCGAATTCAGCAGGTTTTGCGGTTGATTGGCGAGGTGCGGGGAGAACTCTGCCTGGATTTTCTGGCCGACCTGCCAGTTCCGGAAGCCCGGGCCTGGTTAGAAGCCTTGCCGGGAGTTGGCCCCAAAACCAGCGCTGCGGTTCTGGCCTTCAGCTCTTTGCGCCGCAAAGCCCTACCTGTAGACAGTCATCACCATCGGGTGGCCGTCCGCCTGGGGTTGATTCCGGCCAGTGTAGCGGTTGGCCCGGCCCATGCCCTGCTGGCCGCCCAACTTCCGGCAGACTGGACGGCCCAACAGGTCTATGACAACCATGAAGTGCTGATGCTGCACGGGCAGCGCTGTTGTTTCCATAGCAAACCAGCCTGCGATCGCTGCCCGCTGCTTGACCTCTGTCCTGCCGGACAACAGAACTTCTCCCAGAAACTCGGCTGAATTTTGGTGATGCAACGCTGAAAGCGGTTTGTCAATTTTGGTAAATAAAACTATAATTGTTTGCATAGAGCTTCTTTATGCAGTACCGCCGTGTTGACTACCCTCCTGTCTTCCCCGACCCCCCAGGGGGTTGAATTGCCGAAGGATTTGTTTGCCGCGATCGCCGACCTTAAACGCGACATGAATGCGATCGTCCTGGCCCACTATTACCAGGACCCAGATATTCAAGATATCGCCGACTATCTGGGCGATTCCCTGGGTCTATCCCAGCAGGCGGCCAAGACCGATGCCGATGTGATTGTCTTTGCCGGGGTCCATTTCATGGCCGAAACCGCCAAAATCTTGAACCCGAATAAGCTGGTTTTACTGCCCGACCTGGCGGCGGGTTGCTCCCTGGCAGACAGTTGTCCCGCTGCAGAATTTGCAGCCTTTAAAGCAGCCCACCCCGATCATTTGGTAATTTCTTACATAAATTGTACCGCTGAAATTAAAGCTCTGAGTGACATCATCTGCACCAGTGCCAACGCGGTCCAGATTGTGCGGCAAATTCCGCCAGAGCAACCCATTATCTTTGCCCCCGATCGCAACCTGGGTAAGTATGTGATGGAGCAGACCGGACGACCAATGGTGCTGTGGCAGGGCAGTTGCATGGTTCATGAAACCTTTTCTGAGAAGAAAATGGTGCAGCTAAAAATTCAACACCCCGAGGCCGAGGCGATCGCCCATCCCGAGTGTGAACCGGCCCTGCTGCGCCATGCCAGCTACATTGGTTCAACCACCGCCCTGCTGAACTATGTGCAACGTAGCCAGAGCCAGAAGTTTATTGTGGCAACCGAACCGGGAATTTTGCACCAGATGCAGAAGGCCGTCCCCCAGAAGCAGTTTATTCCGGCTCCACCGATGAATGACTGCGCCTGCAACGAGTGCCCCCACATGCGGCTGAACACCCTGGAAAAACTTTACCTCTGCATGAAACACCAGACTCCGCAGGTCACCCTGGAGGAAACCACCCGAATTGCAGCACTCAAGCCGATCCAACGCATGTTAGAAATGAGTTGATGACTCTATTGCCCCCTTAGTTGAGCGCCTCATCTCTATGCGTTGCTGGCCTTCTCGCTTATTTGTAGCTCTTGTTGCCTGCCTGCCTCTTGTTGCCTGTGGTGGTTCGCCAGATACCTCTACCCCCGGTGCCGGAAACAACCCTGGTGGCGGGGGGGCAACCGGCCGTCTGGCCAGGGTTTTAAGCCAGGGCAAAGTGACCTGCGGAGTCAGTGGCGAACTCCCTGGCTTTAGCTTTGTCGGCCAGGATGGCAAGTATTCGGGCCTGGATGTCGATATCTGTCGGGCCGTGGCGGCGGCGCTATTCGATAACCCCGATGCCGTGGAATTTCGCAACCTGAACGCCAAAGAACGGTTTACGGCTGTGCAAACCGGGGAGGTCGATATTCTCAGCCGCAACACCACCTATACCACCAGTCGCGATACCTCCGTCGGTTTAGAGTTTGCCCCGGTGGTCTTCTACGACGGCCAGGGCATTATGGTGAAAAAGGCCGGTGGCATCAAAACCCTGGCAGACCTGAAGGGCAAATCGATTTGTATCCAGACTGGCACTACGACCGAGCAAAACCTCACCGACCAGATGCGGAAACGGGATATTCCCTACACCCCGATCGTCTTTGAAGATGTCAATACCACCTTTGCCACCTACGCCGAAGGGCGTTGTGATGGGGTAACTGCCGATCGCTCCCAGCTTTTATCGCGGCGCACGACCCTGCCCAACCCGGATGACCATCTGATTCTGGATGCCGTTCTATCTAAGGAACCCCTGGCCCCCGCCGTAGCCGAGGGGGATGCGGCCTGGAGCGGAGTGGTACGCTGGGCGATTTACAGCCTGATTGAGGCGGAAGAATTGGGGATAACTTCCCAGAATGTGAGTCAGCAGGTATCCAGCAGTGACCCGGCCATTAAGCGCTTCCTGGGTACAGAAGGCGACCTGGGGAAAGGGATGGGATTACCTAACGACTTTGCGGTGCGGATTATCAGACATGTCGGCAACTATGCCGAGGTGTACGATCGCAACCTTGGCCCCAAAACCAAATTAAACTTACCGCGCGGGCAAAATAACCTCTGGACGAAAGGTGGGCTTTTGATTTCCCCTCCCTTTCGCTAACTCTGACTCAACCGGAGGCGCCATTTCTACCCGGGTTCTATGACGTTTTCTAAATTCTGCTGCGGTTTTTTTCCAGGTGGGTTCACTAAAACAGGGAGTCGATCTGCCCTGACATTATTGAAAGCTCTTTGACATAACAAATTGTTAGTGATCTCAAACCATCTGAGCCTTCGGATGGCAAACCATGATTTGGGAGAATTTTTCTATGACAACCCAACCGCAGCTAAATTCCACCGGAGTTAAACTGGGCCAAATTACTCAGGCCGGATTTGGCACCATCTTACTGATGATGCTGGGGATGGGAGTAGTTGCCAAAACCAGTATGAACACCCTTGTGAAATCCAACGAATGGATTTCTCATACCTACAGCGTAATCGCAGAACTAAAACAACTAGAAAAAGATTTAGTGGATGCAGAAACGGGTCAGCGGGGATTTATTTATTCTGGCAAAGAGAGCTTCTTAGAACCCTATCTCAGTGGCACCAGACAAATCAAAACTGACTTTGCATCCCTGGAAAAATTAATTAAAGATAATCCCCAGCAAATTCAACGGTTAGGGGTCGTTGAACAGGCAGCCCAGAAAAAACTGGATGAACTGGCAGAAACTATTGCCCTGAAACGCCAGAGAAAAGAACAGGCCTTGCGGGAATTAGTCCTGTCTGGCAAAGGAAAACAGGCGATGGATGATATTCGTCGCCAATTAGATCAGATGGTCGCCATTGAAAATAGCCTGCTCCAGGAACGCCAACAGGTGGCGATGCAGGCCGAACGGTTTTCTACCCTGGCCTCGATCGGTGGTACCAGTCTGGCCGTCCTGATTGGTCTGGGGATTCTGCTGTTTATTGCCAAACGGATTGTGCAGCCAATCAATCAGGTGGCCAGCACGATCGCCAGTTCTTCCACGGAGATTTCAGCTACCGTTGCTCAGCAAGAGCGGATTGCCAGCCAGCAGGCAGCCTCTGTGAATGAGACGACCACCACCATGGATCAGCTCAATAGCTCCTCCCGGCAATCAGCCCACCAGGCGGAGATGGCTGACCAGGGTGCCCAGCAGGCTCTACACCTGGCCCAGCATGGTACGGAAGCGGTGTCCCAAACCCTGCAGGGGATGACGGAGCTGAAGATCAAAGTAGAGGCGATCGCCGACCAGATTCTCCGCTTGAGTGAACAGACTAACCAGATTGGCAACATCAACAACCTGGTCAGCGATCTGGCCAATCAGACCAACATGCTGGCCTTAAATGCAGCGGTCGAAGCCGTCCGGGCAGGAGAACATGGTAAAGGCTTTGCCGTGGTGGCCGGAGAAATTCGCAAGCTGGCCGATCAGAGCAAAAAATCCGCAGAAAAAATCAATAGCCTGGTGCGAGACATTCAGACGGCGATCAATACCACGGTCTTGGTGACCGATGAGGGCACCAAGACCGTAGAAGCAGGAGCCTTACTGGCCCAGACCACCGCTTCTGCCTTTACGGGAGTCGCAGACGCGATTAACCAGGTAGTCGTGAATAGTCGGCAAATTTCTCTCAATGCCAACCAGCAGGCGATCGCCATTCAACAGGTGGTAGAAGCCATGAATGCCCTTAACTTTGCAGCCCGGGAAACGGCAGCGGGGATCAGCCAGACGCGGGATAGTACCCTGCAATTGCAAACCGCTGCTCAATCCCTCAAGGCGATTGTGTAAGCAGGTGGCTCTAACCAAATCTTTAAATTTTGAAAGCGCGGCTCTGTCGCGCTTTCAAAATTTAAGTTCCGGGGTTGATTAAATTCACGATGCTAACGGCCATTCAGGTAGTAGTCTCGGGTGCCCTTGGCACTGATCGCATCTCCTAACCGGTTCAGGGCATGGACATAGGCCGCCGTCCGGATCGGAATCCCCATTTCCTGAGCGATCGCCCAGATCTGGGTGGCTTCTTCTACCATCTTCCGTTGCAGGGTCTGGTTGACCTCTCCGAGAGTCCAGTAAAGACCGTTGCGGTTTTGTACCCACTCAAAGTAGCTGACTGTTACCCCACCGGCATTCACCAGAATATCGGGGAAAACATAGATCCCTTTGGCCTCTAAAATTGGGTCTGCGGCGGAGGCGATCGGACCATTGGCCACTTCAAAGATCAGTTTGGCCCGCACATCCGCGGCATTGGCAGCGGTAATCTGGTTTTCTAGAGCTGCCGGAATCAGCACATCCACATCCAGGGTCAGCAGGTCGGCATTCGAAATCACCGACTCGGCGGCGGTATGGCACACCGTACCATCGCAGTAGAGAGCCTGTACTCCCCGACTGGCATCCTTAAACTGCCGAATACTGGGAATATCCAGACCATGACGAGAATAGATACCACCCTGGGAATCACTCACGGCTACAACTTTGTAGCCTGCCCGGTAGAGTAACTCGGCAATAATCGATCCGGCATTGCCAAATCCCTGGACGGCAACGGTGGTGTTCTGGGGAGAGCGATCGAACCTGGGCAGCATGGACTCAATCACGAAGAACGCTCCCATGGCCGTCGCGGTTTCTCGCCCCAGGCTGCCTCCCATACTGACGGGCTTGCCCGTCACAACGGCGGGACTGATCTTGCGCTGAATGATGCTGTATTGATCCATCATCCAGCCCATGATCATGGCATTGGTGTAAACATCGGGGGCCAGAATATCCACATCCGGCCCGATAAAGTCGGCGATCGCGTCGATATAGCCTCGACTCAGACGTTCTAACTCCATGCGGGAGAGTTCCTTGGGATTCACCGTAATCCCACCTTTCGCCCCACCAAAGGGCAAACTCAGGGCGGCGCACTTAAAGGTCATCCAGAAGGCCAGGGATTGTACCTCATCCATACAGACACCGGGGTGGTAGCGTACCCCGCCTTTACCAGGCCCCCGGGTGTCATCGTAGCGCACCCGATAGCCCTGAAACACTCTCAGGGAGCCGTTATCCATCCGAACCGGGATAGATACACTTAAGCTCGCCTTGGGAAACTTGAGGGATTCGATCGCATCATCTGAAATAGAAGTGTATTTCAGAGCCTGTTCCAGTCGTTGGCCAGCATCCGCCAGCAAAGAATCAGCCATAGTTTTATCCCTTGACTCTCAGTAAAAACCCGAATTTCTAACCCAAACTATCAGCTTAGAAGCACTTATTTTCCCTTAGTAATTCTGCCTATAAACAGGCAGAAAACTATTTCTGCAGGCTTATGACTTTCTCTATTCTTATCATTCCCTGATGCAGGGAATCATAGTTCACAGCGATCCCCACATCCTTTAAAGAAATATGTTTTATTTTTGTCTTAATTCGTCAAAAATGTTGAAGGAAAATTAAGGGAATCCTTCAAGGTAATCAGCCTGCCGACACCAGGGGCAAAACTCCCAGCAAGTTTGCAACACCCAGGACTATCCCCACTCCCTCACTTAATTGGCACAAAAGGCAAAATTGTTTTAATAAAGCGGCGAATTCGCAGCAGATTAATGGTGCGACGAACTTTTACAGAAACCTGGGGTCGCCCGGGGGGAGCGGTGGCAATTTCGGTCTGAAGTTCGGCATACTCGGCGGCGGAAAGCGGTCTGCCATCGATCGGCGAGCGGGCACCGGTAATAATTTCGGTTCGCAATACTTCTTCGGGTTTGTCCTCAGGCGAGGGCAGGGCTAACAGCGGTTCGATGCCAGACAATAACAGTCCACTGATAACGGCGATCGCATGGAATTGCTGGCTTCGTCTCATTTGCCTCTCCTCCTCAAACCTAAAACCCAGGAACCGACTTTTTACAGTCCTGGTGGTAACGGTTCCCGACAGGACTCATGAATTGTAGCAACCCGTTCCCATAACCAGGGGTAGGTTTGGCGATAGTCAGGAATCAGAGCCAGGGGACTGAGCAATCCGGCGGCGGTAATGTCAGCCAGACTGAGTTGCTCGCCTACCAGGTAGGGGCGATGTTGCCAGCGCTCACTCAGAACCAATAGGCCAAGGTCTAAGCGGCGTTTAGCCAGAGCCACCGTGGCGGCGTTAATCCGGTACTGCTGCCGCACCACCTGAACCAGCACCTGACTGAAGCGGGACGTACTGAGAGCTTTACCGGCACCAGCCCGGTAATCGTAATACAGAAAGCGGGTCGCGACTCCAATACTTTCATCTAACCAGTCTTCCAGTTGCAACGCCTGGGTTTGCAGAGCTGGCTCTGGCAGGTTGAGTGCCGGTTGGGGAAACTGGGTTTCCAGAAATTGCAGAATTTGACTGGAGTCTGCGATCGCCTGGGGTTGTCCGGCCAGTTCTGGTAACAGCACGGGTACGGTAGTTAACCCGGTCATTGGTTGCAGTTGCAGCCAGTGCAGACCGGGAGTCAGGTTTTCTACGCTGTAGGTCAGCTGCTTAAAACCGAGAGCAAGCCTGACTTTACGGCAATAGTGGGAGGTACTGAACTGAAGTAAACGCATCACACTAGGGGAAACAACGGGCAGAATCGGAAGGCAGTAATTGTGCGGAAGCTGAAGCAGGGAGAAATATTAAAAAATACTTAAACTCTGTAGAATAAGGGAAAGTTTTGAGTAATTCCAGTTACCTGGATTACAGTGCGAGCCAGCGAAGTTCGTTATATTTCTGTATCTCTATAGCTGGGGGCATTTTACCGGGTTTCAACGCTGCAAGCGGTGGAGCTGTTGTTGAAGTATTGTTGCTAGTGCTATCCGGTCGGGATTCTCATGGTTTCCAATTCCCTGTTGTTGCCTCGTGTGTTACTTAAACATTTTCTGCCAAACCAGCCTTCTGGGCAGCAATTGCGGCGATCCTTCCGGTACCTCTGGTATTCTGCCAAGCAACATACTTTGATTCGAGATATTGTCGATCGCATCCGTAATTCTCTTGATCCCAGGGTCGTTTTGCAAACCGCCGTAGATGAGATTGCAGCCCTGCTGGAGGTCGATCGCTGCCAATTTTTCTGGTATTTCCAGGATACGCAACGGGTACAGATCGTCTGTGAGAGCCAGCCCCAGAATTCCCCCCCGACACTGAATGAGGCTTCCCCGTTTCACCTGGGCTACTACCCGGTGACTGCTTTTGGGGCCGTAGCCACGGCCATCTCCCGGGGAGAAGTGGTCGTCCATTCAGGAGCCCATGGGCCGCGCTTTCCGAGTTTCTGGCGGCGGCAGTCAGCAACCCCAGTCTGCTCCACGGGTTCCGCCGTTCTGGGTGCGACGGCCAACCTGCTCGTACCGGTTAAGCCGCCAGATTCGGCCCTTGGGTTTATTGCCTGCCTGTCAGACCAGCCCCGTCGCTGGAGCAGCGCCGAGATGGAACTATTGCAACTGGTGGCCCAACAGCTCGAAATCGCCATCAGTCAGGCCCAACTCTACGAGAAATCGCGCAAGCAGGCTCAGAGAGAACGGTTAGTCAATCAGATTACGGCCCAGACCCGTCAGAGTTTTGAACTGGGCACGATTTTGAGTGGGGCGATCGCCCAACTGCTGGATGCCCTTGAGGTCGATCGCTGCCTGGTGCATCTGGTCGAAGAACTGGCAGAATCTAACAATTTAGCCGAGTCAGCGCCTAACCTGCCGGTCAGACATCTGTACGAAGTCTGCCGTCCGCCCTTTCCGGCAACCATGAACGAATTTGACATCAATGGCCCGATTACCCGCTGGGTGATTCAAACCCGCCGTCGGGTCGTGATCACGGATGTCTCGCAAGACGATCGGATTGGGCCGAACAACCAGGAGTACCAGCAGGCCCAGATCAAGTCATCCCTGGTAGTACCAGTGCAGACCAAGGATAGGCTCTATGCCATTCTTTACCTGAATCAGTGCGCCCAGATCCGCTACTGGTCACGCAACGATCAGAAGCTGGCCCAGGCCGTGGCCGATCAGCTGGCTATTTCCATCCAGCAGGCCCACCTCTATGAGCAAACTCAGCAACAGGCGATCGCCAGTGCTGCCCAGGCCCAACACCTGGCGGAAACCCTGCAAGAACTGCGGCTGACCCAGGCCCAGTTGATTCAAAGCGAAAAGATGTCCAGCCTGGGACGGCTGGTGGCCGGAGTCGCCCACGAAATTAATAACCCAATCAACTTTATCTACGGCAATGTTCCCTACATTGAGGCCTACGTTCAAGATTTAGTCCGGTTGTTGCAGATGTACCAGACCCGGCTTCCCAGCCCCGATCCAGAACTGCAACAGGTGATTGACGAGGTAGAGTTTGATTTTCTGGCCGGAGATTTGCCGCGAATTCTCAGTTCAATTCGCTTTGGGGCCGATCGGATTCGTCAGATTGTTCTGTCTCTGCGAAATTTTGTTCGCCTGGACGAAGCCCAACGCAAAATCGTCGATATTCATGAAGGGCTAGATAGCACCCTGCTGGTACTCAAACCCTACCTGCGAGACAACATCCAGATCCTGAGACACTATGGTAATCTGCCTCCGGTGGAGTGCTATCCGGGGCAACTGAATCAGGTATTCATGAATTTGATCATGAATGCGGTAGAAGCCCTGAACGAATGGCAGTCAGACAATAAGACGATCGCCATCTGCACTGACTTTGTTCCGGCGGGAGATAGCACCCCAGAACCCCTGATCCGAATTGTCATCACCGACACGGGGCCGGGGATTCCCCATGAGGTGCAATCTAAAATTTTCGACCCCTTCTTCACCACTAAAGAAGTTGGTCAGGGTACGGGGCTGGGTTTAACCGTCAGCTACCAGACCATTGTCAACCAGCATCGGGGACAGCTCAAGTTTTACTCAGAACCGGGATTTGGGGCCGAGTTTATGATCGAGATTCCAGTGCTGCACCCCGACCAGGAAGCACCCGTGCCAAACCAGCTTATTCCAGCAGAACTGGTACAGGCTGGCAACTAGCAGCAACCTAAAAATTGTAAATTTTATGCAACCCGGAACTTAATTTTTGCCAGCGTAGCTCCGCCGCGCTATCAAAAATCTGGTTTCAATTCATCTGTGCGCCTAAATAGTCAGATCCTGGGAAACGCTCAAAACCATGCGATCGCGGCCCTGATGTTTTGCTTCGTAGAGAGCCTCATCAGCGGCTGTAATCAGGCTGGCCGGTGACAGATCAAGGCGGGGAATAATACCGGCTACCCCCAGACTGAGGGTAATGGAGTCACTCACCTCCGATCGAGCATGGGGTAACTTTAATCGTTGCAATTCCTGGCGCAGGGCTGCGGCCACCATCCCGGCTCCCTCCAGGGTCGTGTTGGGCAGGATCAGGGCAAACTCTTCTCCGCCATAACGGGCCGCAACATCCGCCGGACGACGCACGATCGCTTTCATGGCTTGAGCTACCCGTTGCAAACAGAAGTCGCCCTCCAGATGGCCATAGTAGTCGTTGTAGCGCTTGAAATAATCGACATCGGCCAGAATCAGAGCCAGGGGTTGTTGTTCGCGGGCCGCCCGTCGCCATTCCTGGGCCAGGTATTCATTAAAATAGCGGCGATTGGCCAGGTGGGTCAGGCCATCCAGGGTAGCTAACCGCTCTAATTCCAGGTTTGCTTCCTTCAGGTCAGATTCGGTTCGTTTGCGCTGAATCATACTGCCCAGCTGAGTTGCCACGGTTTTGACCAGCTCCAGAGAACGGCGATCGGGGGCTACGGGCTGCCTGTGAAAGAAGAGCAGCACCGCCAGCACCTGATCCTGCCAGATGATCGGCACACCCAGGGCTGAGTTGAGGCCGAGGGTCTGGGCTAACTGGCAGTCACCACAGGCCGACTCTAATTCTCGGGTCACCTCCTGCACCCATTCCGCCTGTTTAGAACGCCAGATCCGGTAGGGCAATTGATTCGGCGCAAAGTTACTACAGGCCCGAGAAGGCTGGCGCAGATCCTCACCAATCTGGCAATTGTCGTACCAGACCGCACTGTGTTTCAGGCTAAGGCCATCCTCCTCAGGAACCCAGACTTCACCAAAATCCCAACCGATCGTCTGACAAACCTCCCTTAAAACGACCTGCAGGGCAGCCTCAACATCGGCCGCTTCGGCGATCTCCTGGGTAACATGGAGCAACAGTTGCAGCTGGGCATTTTGCGCCTGGAGCTGAGTTTGAAAGATTTTTAATTTCAACTGGTACTCAATCCGGGCCAGCACCTCCACCGGTTCAAAGGGCTTGGTGATATAGTCTGCCCCCCCAACGGCAAAGGCCTGAACTTTGTCGAGGGCTTCATTTAGAGCGCTCAGGAAAATCACCGGGATCTCCCGGGTGAGAGGATCGGCCTTTAAGCGAGTACAGATTTCATAGCCGTCGAGACCGGGCATCATGACATCCAGCAAAATCAGATCGGGACGGGCAGCCCGAATCGACTGCAGAGCCAGTTTGCCATTGGTAGCCACCCGTACTCGGTACCCTCTAGACAACAATAACTGGGCCAGCAAACTCAGATTAGCGGCGGTATCATCTACCACCAGAATATTGGCACAGGTTGGCTCTGAGACTCCTGTCATAACACAACAATCAGGCAGGGTGAGGTGGGATGCAGACATTTAACAACCAGAGAATCAGACAGAGGATTAGACAGAGGCTGGGAAAGTATCCATTAAGGACAAGAGATATTCAAATTCGTACTCCTGCACCAGAGTCAGTAAGACCCGGGCTAAGGGCAGATGGTCAGGTTGAATCTGGGTGAGGGCCGCCTGAATTTTCTTGAGATCTCCCTCAATGATTGCCTGACGAAACTGGAATACCCAGACGGCAGGTAGGGAGTACAAATCTTCAGGAGTTAGGCTGGAAGCTGCAGCGGCGAGAGCAGGCTTAGCAGCCAGGGACTGTATCGATCGGGGTAGCAGAGAGCGCACCTGCTCTTCTTCCCCACTTAAAATCACCGGAATCTGAAACCGAAAGCTGGTGCCCCCCATCGGCGGCGAGCAGTCTGCGATCGCCAGTTTTGCCAGGGGCACTGGCGCACTGGGGTCAAATACCTTACCCTGGCTGATCACCATCAGACTCCCTCCCATTAATTCAATAAACTGGCGGCTGATCGTTAAACCCAGGCCCGTCCCCTCCTGGGACTGTTGCCCTGCGGAGGCCTGCACAAAGGCATCAAAGATGCGATCGATCTCATGGGGAGCAATGCCAACGCCGGTATCCGTGACTTCAAAGGCCAGGGTAAGCGGTGAACTGGCCACCGGTGGGCCCGCCAGCATACCGGTCACCCGCAGGGTCACCTGGCCCTGTTGGGTAAACTTGATGGCATTGCCGACCAGATTGATCAACACCTGTCTGAGTTTGACCACATCGGCGTAGATCGCAGTGGCAGAGGTTAAGTCACAGTGAACATTGAAGATTAAGCCTTTCTTGCTGGCCGGCAGGGAAAACATTGCTTCCAGTTCCTGCAAGAGGCTGGGCAGGTCAAAAACAACTGGATTCAGCAGCATTTGACCGGCCTCGATTTTTGACAGGTCGAGCACCTGATTGATCAGGGTCAGGAGATATTCTCCACTGCGGCGAATGATGCCGAGGTTATTTTGCTGTTCAGCTAACAGGTTCGGATCCTGCTGCATCAAGTGGGAAAATCCGAGAATTGCATTCAGGGGGGTACGGAGTTCGTGGCTCATGTTGGCCAGAAAGGTACTTTTGGCTTGACTCGCGGCCTGAGCCGCCGCTTCTGCCCGTTTCCGTTCCTGAATTTCCTGTTCTAAGGCCAGGGTACGATCGGAAACCTGCTGCTCCAGAGTCCGGTTATAGTCTGCCAGGAGTTGTTCTGTCCGTTTCCGCTGGCTGATGTCTCGCACAATGATTAGAACTTCCGAGTTGTTTACTGCGCTGATACGCACCTCTTCATGGGCGATCGCCCCATGCTTGACCACCTGATGCTCATAAATCTGCAACTCCCCGGTAGTCAAAGCCTGCTCCACCGCTGCTAGCTGTCTCTGTAACAGATCTGGAGCCAGTAACTCTGAGAGATGATGATGAATTAAAACAAAATCATCGGGATTTTGAATGGTACTGGGGGGAATAAAATCGAGACAATCCCCCTGCCGGTTCACCCGTAGTATCAGGTCGGGGATGGCTTCCAGAATTGCCCGATTGCGAGCTTCACTCTGCCGCAGGGCCGCTTCTGACTGTTTCAGGGCAGCCCTGCCGGTCATCGTCGCAGCCCACAGACGAGCGCGGTATTGGATCACCAGCAGCCCTACCCCGAGCATTCCGCCCAACTGCCCCAGGATGGGTATCACCCGGTGATCGATCTGCTGCCAGCTATCCCGGCCCGGCCCATTCAGCAGCAGGTAAAGCGTATGACCAAAGGCGAACAGTTGAATTCCAAACAGCCACGCCAGAATCCAGTAAAGACAGGTTCTGGGCAAACGGTGATTTAACCGGGTCAAACCAAACGGTAGCATGACGGCAAATTAAGGACTTAAGGGGTCAGCGGAGGCCGCAGGGTTGATAGGTTTTACTCTGGGAGGCATGAAATCAGAGTGCCCAGAATTGCTCAAAAGCATGACCGTAATCTCCCCTAGAAACCGCCCTGGGCAAAGGATAATATTTCGATCGCGCCCTCCATCCCTGACCTTGAGGGATTCTGGCACCGAGGAGGGCAGCCAGGGCCAAAGGAGAAAAATTGCTGTCAGGGCTGGGGCTAGGGCGGTAGGCCCTGCTTAAACCCGCTTCAAAGACCCTGGATTGGATCTCCCACCTGTAGCTGACGAGCCGTCGAACCCGGTACCAGCCGGGTGTTGATTGCCAGTTTATAGAAGTGATTAAACCGGGATTGGGGAGCCCAGGCCGGTAAGGTTGCTTTCCGGGCAGCCGTGAACCTGGCCTGAAACCCACTGTAGGTTTCTCCCGTCTGAGAATCCCGCAGGGGCACTACACACCGCTGGCAGGGATTGATCCCGGCCAGTTGTACCGAACCAATTTGAAACGGTTGGGGCCGATCGTCGGCATTAAACAGGCGTTCTTCCCAGAAGGGTACCTCGGCTGCGATCTCTAAATTCGTGCGAAACCGCCGCCGCACCTCTTCCAGGGTCAGGCCGGGAAACCAGGTAGCCACCGTTTGCAGGGTTTCGCTACTGATCAAAGTCGGGCCGGGAGAGGCGAGGTCATCGGGAAAGCCCACCTGTTGATTTTGCTGTAACTGCACCGCAAACCCAAAATAGTCACTTAACCAGTTGGCCAGATCCCGTCGATCGGCCTCCAGATTAAAGCTGACTGTGGCACTCTGGCCCTGCACCTGCAAGGTGACTGTACGCTGGCCCAGGTCAAACCGGGAGCGCAACCGATGAATCGCGGCATGGCGCTTGCCATTGACATACTGACCCCGGGCATCGATGATGGCAAACTCCCGATCGCCGGCGATCGCTCCACTCTCTAGCAGGGTCGCCTGGGAAACCGCCACCCCATCTAAAGACTTGATCGGGTAGATAAAAATATGGCTGAGGTGAGGCATAGGATCGTGAATTTAATACAACCCGGAACTTAGTTTTTGAAAGTGCGGCTCCGCCGCACTTTCAAAAACTAAAAATTTGGTTTTAAGTAATTGGTGGGGCATAGGCGCAACGACTTAAAGGATCTGGGCCAAAAATCGGCGGGTTCGTTCTTCCTGAGGATTGTGAAAGAACTCCGTTGGAGTAGCCTGCTCGACCAGCATTCCAGCATCCATCAAAACAATGCGATCGGCCACTTCCCGGGCAAAGCCAACTTCATGGGTGACCACTACCATCGTCATCCCCGACGTTGCCAGGGAGCGCATCACATCCAGCACTTCCCGCACCATTTCTGGGTCGAGGGCCGAGGTCGGTTCATCGAACAGCATAATCTTTGGCTGCATGGCCAGGGCCCGGGCGATCGCCACCCGCTGCTGTTGTCCTCCCGACAGTTGCCCCGGGAACTTATGGGCCTGCTCTAAGATGCCCACCCGTTCCAGCAGTTGCAGGGCCGTATCCTGGGCCTGCCCCTTACCCCACTTCCGCACCCAGATGGGAGCCAGGGTGATATTTTGCAACACTGTCAGATGGGGAAACAGGTTGAACTGCTGGAACACCATGCCCACTTCCTGACGAATCGCATCGATATTGCGTAAATCGTCGGACAATTGAATACCATCGATTACAATTCGCCCCTGCTGGTAGTCTTCCAGGGCATTGAAGGTGCGAATAAAAGTCGATTTACCCGAACCAGAAGGGCCCATAATGACCACCACCTCTCCGGCGTTAATGGTCAGGCTGACTCCCTGTAAAACATGAAATTTGCCGTACCACTTGTGAACATCTTCGGCAATGATGATGGGCTGATGAACCATGGAAATCTGCCTTCACTCCGCTAAATCATCGTTGGCTGGCCGATGGCCAAATTGTAAACCAAACTCTGGTCGTCCCAATTTACAGCCTGGATGCTACAGGCTTTTCCCAGCGTTGACTCACCCTGGCCAGGGTGTAGCAAAAAATCCAGTAAAGCAACCCAACAAACAAATACACCTCGGCGTAGCGGCCTAAAAACTGGGGTTGGGCCAGCACCGATCGGGCAATTCCTGTCAGTTCCAGCAGGGCAAACAGAGACAACAGGGAAGTGTCTTTAAATAAAGAGATAAACTGCCCAACGATCGCCGGTATGACGGTTCGGATCGCCTGGGGCAGAACGATCAGCACCAGAATCAGCGGGGTATTCAGACCGAGAGCCTTGGCCGCTTCGGTTTGCCCCCGGGGAACGGCCTGCAACCCACCCCGAACATTTTCGGCCAGGTAGGCGGCATTGAACAACACCAATCCGGCGATCGCCCGCAGCAACCGGTCTAATCGCCATTCAGCAGGTAATACCAGGGGTAGCATGACCTGGGCCATAAACAAAATTCCAATCAGGGGCAACCCCCGGATCAACTCGATATACCCGGTACAAAACCAGCGAACTAGCGGTAGGGTACTCTGCCGCCCGACGGCCAGCACCACACTTAACGGAAAGGCCAGCACCGTACTGACAAAAGCCACCAGCAGAGTCAACAGCAGCCCGCCCCAGAGGTTGGTGCCGACCGGTAATAACCCTGCCCCCCCGGCAATCAGCCAGAAGCAGAGCACCAGAGATAGGGGCCAGAGGCCGAGCAGCAGAGGAGTGAGGCGAGCCTTGAGGGCGGGTTGCAGGCGAGGGCGAACCAGGGAAACCCCGACCAGCAGCACCCCGATCGCCCCAACTAACCAGAGCCGCCAGATCTGGCTGGCGGGGTAGCGCCCCACCAGCAACAGATTCAGGTTGGTAGCGACCACATCCCAGCGCGCCTGGGTTAGCAGCCAGTTGCCAACCCCCGTGACTATCTGGTAAATCCCCAGCAAACAAACCAGGGTCAGCAGGGTGTTGTACCAGGTGTTAAAAAGATTTTTACGCAGCCAGGAATTCATCGTTCTACCAGTTGCACTGAACGGTTGTACAGATTGATCAGCAGCGAGATCAGAAGGCTCAAACTGAGGTAGGTGAGGGAAATTAAAATCATCACTTCCACCGCCCGCCCCGTCTGGTTAAACGTCGTAGAAGAAACGGCATAGAGGTCGGGATAGCCAACGGCGATCGCCAGACTGGAATTTTTGGCCAGATTCAAATACTGATTGCCCAGGGGGGGAACGATCGTCCGCAGGGCCTGGGGTAAGACCACCAGACGCAGGGTTTGACCGGGTTTGAGGCCGAGCGATCGGGCAGCTTCCCACTGACCCTGGGGCACAGACTGAATTCCCCCCCTGACCACTTCGGCGATAAAGGCCGCGGTATAAAAGCTAAGACCCAGGAGCAACGCCGTAAACTCCGACGATACCCGCAGCTCACCCAACTGCAGCCCCCCTTTACTCACGGTCAGGGCCAGCCAGCGCAGGGGCGTTTCTACCGGGGGAAACCTGAAGAATACGGCAAAATACCAGAAAAAAAGTTGCAGCAGCAGGGGTGTGTTGCGGAGGGTTTCGACATAGAACAGAGCCAGCTGACGCAACAGCCAGTTGTCTGACAAGCGGGCAATGCCCACGCTAACTCCCACCAGGGTAGCCAGCCCAATGCCCAGACCAATCACCCGCAGGGAATTGACCAACCCCACCAGCAAGGCCCATGCGTAACTGTCAGAAGACTGGTAGGGGATCGGCGTATCGCCAATGCTGAACCCCGCCTGCGATCGCAAAAAGTCAAACCCCAGGCGAATCCCTAACTGCCGTAGATTGCGGTCCAGGTTGCTCCCCAGAAAGGCCAGACCGGCCAGAATCAAAACAACGACGAGGGCCTGCCCGAAAAACCGCCAGAACCGCTGATTTCGCCAGATCGATTGTTTCATCTCAGGCTGAACTCCGAGGCTTCAGCCAGTAGGGTACCACTGTCGGGGCGATCGCCGTCGTAATTCCCCAGACTTTTCGCTCAGGCACTCCAGTTAAACAGCGATCGGGGCTTCTTTAACCCGGTCAGAAGGAAGGCTTCCATATCCCCCTTGCCTTTCACCTGAATTGTGCCCCGGGGTTTGAAGGCGTAGCGATACTTCAGGCGTTCGTAGGTGGCAGCGGTCACCTGAATTTCTCCCACAATTCCGTGGGACTCCATGCGGCTGGCCACATTCACCGTATCGCCCCAGAGGTCGTAGATAAATTTCTTGGTGCCAATCACCCCGGCAATCACCGGGCCAGTGTTGATCCCGATACGAATATCGCAATCGTAGCCACCTTTGATGTTGAAGCGGGTAATCTCGGCCTGCATATCTAGGGCCATATCGGCGATTGCCTCGGCATGGTCTGTTCGCGGAACAGGCAACCCTCCTACCACCATGTAGGCATCTCCAATGGTTTTGATCTTTTCCAGGCCATGCTTTTCCGTCAGGGCATCAAACCGGGAAAAGATTTCATTCAACAGGGCCACCAGTTTATCCGGGGGCATGCGCTCCGACAGCTTGGTAAAGTCCACCAGGTCGGCAAACAAAATTGTGGCTTCTGCGAAGCCATCGGCAATACTGCCCTGGCCTTCTTTCAACTGGTGGGCGATCGGCTCGGGCAAAATATTCAACAGCAGGCGATCGGACTTCTCCTGTTCGACTACCAATTGCTGGTTCGATTGCTGTAATTGGGCGGTTCGTTCAATCACCCGCAGTTCCAGTTCCTTCGACGTTTGTTTAAGCCGGCTGATCACCAGGGCGATTCCGGCCAGGGCCAGCAGCAGTAAACCGGCCATCATCAGGAAAGTTTCCCGCAGGCCCACCTGGGTCTGGGCAATGAAGCTATCTAAGGGACGGGTGATTTCTAGCACGCCCCGCACATCTCCCACCTTCCAGTCCCGCTTTGGGCTCTCGGGGTGGGTGTTATGGCAAGCCACACAACTGGGCTTCATGACATCGGCCTCGGCAAACCGCAGGGCCGGTCGTCCCTGGTAGGTTTCGACCCGCGAAAAGGTGTCCGTTGGATGCTTCCGCAGATATTCCAGGGCTTCCCGTTCAAAATCATCCTTGGCTCCGCCGTCTTTTTGCCGCCAGCGAAACGGATAATCGCTATACAACCGCACGGACATGCCAGGGTTTTGCTCACTGATCGATTGACTCAGCTCAATCAAAAAGGTAGCGGGCAGAGGAATCGCCCCATCAACCTTGAGGTAGTCAGGAGTAACCGTGGCTCCGGGTAATTGTTTAATCCGACTGACAGCATTGTTGCTGTAGAGCGTGCGGGCTTCTTTGATCGCCTGGGCATAAAGCGCAGAACTTTGCACGGCCTGAGAATGGATCAGATTAGAAGACAGGCGGGACATATTCCACATTGTCCCTAACAGTCCCGCCAGAAAAAGAATCGCCAGAAGCAGAATGGTTTGCCGATTGAGCAGATTACTCACGAACCGAAAGATCGGGCCTCTGGATGATGGCTTCAGCCGTCGTCCCGCAGGCATGGAATCGACAAGAGTCATGACCCCTCTCCCGCCTTAACAGCGAATTGTATTTGCACCAGACTGTTAACCTTTCAGCCCGATTCAGTTTTTCTCCGGAGAGTTCAGTAAAAATTCTGATAACTTTTTGAATTCTTGCCCAGGGTTCCCGGTAAAACTACCGCCCGGTGACGATAACGGCACTTGGAAAGAGAACCTGACTACCGGAATATTTTCAGGGTAGAAGGTACTCTGGGCTACATCAGCGATGCCCCAATTCCAGCATGCTCCTAGCAATCCACCAACCATTCCAAGGGAGTCAGCCGGTTGAAATCAAGTTGACATTGACCGTTGCCAATCAGAATATTAAGAAACGTAAAGTATTCCGGTTCGTTCAATCTTCGTCCGAAGGGTTAGATCTTGGTTGCGTCAGATTTATCTGGCTCATTCCAGGATTGTCCGGTCGTTCCGTTCTCTGTTGATGATTTCTACTCTCGCCCGGTTTATCTATAAACCAGGCATTCGCCGCTTTAACTGGCTGCGATTCAGTTATTTCCCTGCACTTTCATAGCAAGTCGATCGCCGGGATTGCCCTGGGCGATCGACGGATTCGTTGGTGACGCTTCTTTTCCTTGTCCAAGCCCTTTTATTACCCGGATTGAGGAGACTGCTGCATGCTAGGCATTAGCAAATTGCCCCAGGTTTCCGAGCGCCGTATGCAAGTTATTCGATGGGTGCTCACCGTCGCCTGGTTGGTTACGATCGGTTCGTTATTTTGGGATCCAATTTCGGTTTTCTTGACTGGGCCCAACAATGGTTTGAGCCCGTTTCCCTTTGATCCCAACCAATGCATCGTGGTCCAGGGCAACTGCCTGACCCAGAAACCCCAGTCCCTCGGCCTGATTGTTTTTTGGACCCTGGTAGTACCCAGTTCCATCCTGATTTTGCTGATCTTTGGCCATGAAACCTGGCGGCGGATTTGCCCCCTGTCGTTTCTATCCCAAATTCCCCGGGCCTTAGGGATTCAGCGCAAGCGCAAAATTGTTAAAGCCGGTACCACCCGCTACGAACTGGTCAAGGTCAAAAAAGATTCCTGGCTGGGGAAAAACCATCTCTATGTCCAGTTTGGCTTGTTAACCCTGGGTCTGGTGGCCCGCCTGTTGTTGATCAACTCCGATCGGATTGCCCTGGGCATCTTTTTGCTATTGACCATTGCCTCGGCGATGGTGGTTGGCTACCTCTATGAAGGCAAGAGCTGGTGCCAGTACTTTTGCCCCATGGCTCCGGTACAGATGGTCTTCAATGGTCCCAGGGGTCTATTGGGAACGGAAGCCCACCAGGGCCAGAAACAAACCGTGACCCAATCCATGTGTCGCAGCGTCGATAAGGAAGGAAACGTCAAGAGCGCCTGTGTGGGTTGCCAGTCTCCCTGTATCGATATCGATGCCGAACGCACCTACTGGGAAACCTTCAGCAAACCCGGTCGCAAGTTTGTGCACTATGGCTACCTGGGGCTGGTGATCGGCTTCTTTGGCTACTACTGCCTCTATGCTGGCAACTTCGACTACCTGTTTTCGGGAGCCTGGTTACGGGAAGAAAACCAGGCCGCGACCCTGTTTAATCCCGGGTTTTACCTGGCCGGTCAGGCCCTACCGATCCCCAAACTGGTGGCGGCGCCCCTGACCCTGCTGGTCTTTATCGGGCTGACCTATATTGTTCTGCTGGCGGCAGAGAAAGCCTATAAAAATTACCTGAAGCAATGGCAGAAAACGGTCACCGCTCAACAGGTCGCCCATATCGTCTTTTCTGTCTGTACCTTTGTCGCCTTCAACCTGTTTTTTGCCTTCAGCAGTCGCTCCCTGCTGGCAGCCTTTCCCCTGGCGATTCAGCTGTTTGTCAACGGCTTTCTGGTACTGGTCAGTACCCTCTGGCTCTCCAGAACCCTCGATCGCAGTGCTGAACGCTACTCCCGGGAAAGCCTGGCGGGTAGCCTGCGCCGGCAGTTGAGCAAGCTCTCGATCAACTTCTCCCGCTTTCTGGAAGGGCGATCGATGGATGACCTCAAGCCCGAAGAAGTCTACGTTCTGGCAAAAGTGCTGCCCGGAGCCAACCAGGAACAGAGCTTACAGCTTTACAAAGGGGTGTTGCGGGAAGCCCTGGAACAGGGCAATGCCGATTCTGCCTCCAGCCTGGAAGTGCTGCGGCCAATCCGCCAGGAATTAAACATCAAGGACGAAGACCACTTCACGGTCTTGACCGAGTTGGGAGCCGCCGAACCAGAACTCCTGGATCCGAAGAAACGGCGCACCCGAGAAAGCCAGCTACGGATTGAGAGCTTTCAGCAAGCGCTGTCCTCCATGCTGCTGGATCTGGTAGATAGTGGCATGTCCCTGCAGGAAGCCATGGAGCGGCAACGCAAGCAAATCCAGTTTTTGAAGCTGGAGTATGGCATGACCACCGAGGAAGAAGAACAGGTTCTCAGTCAACTCCTGGCCGGAGAGCAGGGCACCATTCTGCGAAAAGCCGAAACCCTGCTGGAACAATTGCAGCAGCTGGCCGATCGCAATACAGTGTTGAGCCGCAAAGAACTGGATCATCACCCGGCGGTCTTCAAGTTTCTTCGCCTCACAGCCGTTCAACACAAACAGCAAATCCTGACTAAACAAATGCTGGGCTTACTGGAACTGCTGGGTTCTAGCAGCGAAGCTCTGCACCTGGCCACGGCAACCCGGGATCTGGCAGCCCAGATCTTACCCGACCTGCTGCAGACCTCTGAAGGGTCACTGACCTGGAAACAACGCCTGCAGCCAGAGGTCATGGCCGTTCTAGAAGATACCCTGGCCACCGGCGATCGCCTGGCCGCCGAACTGCAATCCCTCACCACCCAGGTTGCTGAGGCCGAGGAGGGGATACTCCCAGAAGTGCCCGTCGGCAAACCAGCCAGCCCTTCTACCATGGATGTGCTGCATCAGCTGTTGCAGGAGTTAGACCCCCTGATTCAAGCTCTGGCCCTCTATGGCCTGAATCTGTTGAATCCACAAAGGGCGCGGGAGCAGGCCCAACCCCTCTTAAAGGGTGGCAACAAGGGACACTGGCTGGTTCAGGAGACCGCCCAGAGCCTGACTGTTCACAACCCTCAGGCAGCACTGAATGAAGTGCAAACCCTGATCGCTCAGGTCACCCTGATGCAAAAAACCGAACAACAGTTGTGGCAACAGCCCGTGGTGCGGGTGGGCCGCAGTCCGGCCAACGATATCGTCCTGGCCCACCCCCAGGTTGCCCCCCACCATGCCATTTTTTACCTGGATGGGGATGAATTCAGTGTCTTAGATCTGGGTACCTCGGCAGGACTTTACATTGGCAACCAGCAGATCCAGAACGATCGGGTACGCCTGCATCAGGGACAGGTGATTCAGTTTAGCCCCAACCCTGACCCGGCCATCACCATTTACTGGGAAAAACAACCCCTGCAAACGGCCGTACCAGCGGAGGAAATGATCACCCTGGATAAGGTGCTGTTGCTGTTTGAGAGCCGCTTCTTCCGTTCCCTCAAACCCGATGCCCTGATTGAACTGGGCCGGGATGCCCTGGTCAAGGTCTATAGCCGGGGCGAATGGATGTGTCGGGCCGGGGATCCCTCAGACTCAATTCTGCTCCTGATTGATGGAGTCGCCGATGTCATGGTGCAACGGGGCGATAGCGAACAGGTGGTCGGGACGGTCAATGTCGGGGAGACGATCGGGGAAATGGGAGTCTTAACCCGCCAGAAACGATCGGCCTCCGTCGTAGCCGCATCGGACTACTGCCGAGTCCTGGTGATTCAGGCCGATAGCTTTGATGCCGTATTACGCCAGGACCCGGAGGTGGCAAGAAACCTGCTGGTGGTCTTAAGTGTCCGGTTACAGAGCATGACCAACAAAATGAAGGCGGTGGCCAAGGCTTAACCTCTGTAAATTTCAGGGCAGGGATTGCGGCTATTGCCCTGCCAGCAAAAAGTCCACCGAAGCGGTGGACTTTTTTTGTAGTTACTTTGCCTCAAGCAGAGGCCGGTCTAAAGCTGATCCAGCTTTGTTTTAAGCGCTTCCAGTTCCGCATCCACCGCCGGATCCTTAGCAGCGGCGGCATCCGCTGGGGCTTGCGCCTGCTGAGGGCTGGCGGTTTCCGTACCTGGCAGTTGGGCCTGAGCCTGGGGCGCTCCTCCCAACAGTTGAGCCTTCATCGCGGCCAGCTCATCATCCACGTTATTGCCCGACTCCAGCATGGCAAACTGGCTTTCCAGATCGACCCCGGCCAGTTCCGCCGCCGCCTGGGAACGAGCTTCCATTTGCAGTACCTTTTCTTCCATCCGCTCAAAGGCGGCCATGGCACTGCCGGTATTCATCCGGCCTACGGTCGATTGTAGTTGCTCGTTGGCCTTGGCTGCACTCGCCCTGGCCTTCAGCATATCCTTCTTGGTCTTGGCTTCGGCAATCTTACCTTCTAAGGCAATCAGGTTGCGCTTCAGGGTATCGACCGTCGTGGTTTGTTGATCCAGTTGGGCTTTCAGGGTGGCGGCCGTCTCTGAATGGGTCTTCTTACGAACCAGGGCTTCCCGGGCCAGGTTTTCGTCCCCCTTTTGCAGGGCTAACTGGGCCCGTTGTTGCCAGTTGTTGGCTTCCGTTTGGGCCTGGTTATGTTGCTGCTGGGTGCGCTTCTGGCTGGCGATCGCACTGGCCACCGCCTGACGCATCTGTACCAGGTCTTCCTGCATGTCTAGCAGGGTCTGCTCCAGAATTTTTTCGGGGTCTTCTGCCTTACTGACCACATCGTTCAGATTGGCTCTAACAACCCGGCTTACACGGTCAAATAATCCCATAACTCTGTCCTTGTATCGTGCTTGTGATGGTAAGAAAAGGAGATGAGGTCAGCAATTGCAGGTGAAACTGTGCTTCCACAATTTTTGTACGGTTAAAATATTCTCTTCTAACAAGAGGGCACTCTGCTGTTAGACCAACCAGGAAGGTACTCTGGTTCCAGTGTAGAAACTACACACCCCGATCGGTGGATTGCGGGGAGTTTTTTTTAAGGATTGCTGACTATTTCAGCTTTGCCACCACCGTCGCTACTCGCTGGCCCAGGTGTTCGATCGCCGTCTGCTGCTGGGGATCGGTTAAACTTCCACTGGGAGTAAACACCTCATGGGCTTTGCCCACCGCCACCTGCTCCGGTAACACAATGACTCGAATGCTGCTGAGTAAAGAGCGCAAATTGCCCAACCCCCGCAAGCCCCCCAGAGCGCCAGGGGATGCACTCATGAGAGCAGCCACCTTCCCATCAAAACAACCCAGGGGAGCCTCATTGGGGGCGGGCCGGGAAGCCCAGTCGATCGCATTTTTGAGCACCGCTGAGTAAGAACTGTTGTACTCCGGCGAAGCAATCAGCAGGCCATCGTGAGCCAGCATCACATCCTTAAACCGGCGAGCCGCCTCCGGTAGGCCCTGTTCTGATTCCAAATCTTCGTCGTACAGGGGCATGGAATAGTCTCGCAGATCAATGTAGGTCACCTCTGCTCCGGCATTTCTGGCACCCTGGGCAGCAATCTGGACCAGGCGCTTGTTAAAGGAAGCCATCCGCGTACTGCCGGCAAAGGCCAGAATTTTGGGCCTGTCTGTCATGGATTTTCCTCAAAGTCACACAAAATAGCGTAGTCGATCGCCCCCAGATGGTTACAGTGGATTTGGAAAGAGGTTGCAGAAGAGGTGAAGCGGTGATGCAGAAGCAGACAGGTTCGGTGCTGCTGGCGGTGAAACCCCGCTGGGGGTTGGCATGACCCTGGAGCGAATTGTCATCCAGGCAGCCAGTTTGACCCTGGCATCGATCGTCAGCAAAATCATCTGTGAAGGCAGTGGAAAGGTTTTAGGCTGGGTCAATAAGCGCCTGGACGAAAAAACTGAAGACCTGATTGCCCATGCTGCCGAGCAATATATCCAGAACTACAGCGATCGCCATGGCATTCTGAAGGTGCTGGGGATGCGGGAGCCAGTTCCCCTGGAGTCGATCTATACCACCGTTCAGTTTCTCGACAATTCGGATCTGCGCTGGTACGAGTCGATCGAAACCCTGGAAAAGTCTTACCGTCAGGCTCGCAAGCGCAGCTTCCAGAAAGAAGCCGTAAAGCAGGATGGTTTGCAGGTCGCCAGAGAAAAACAATACCTCATGGTATTGGGCGGGCCGGGGGCGGGCAAATCGACCTTTCTCCGCAAGATGGGGTTAGAAGCGCTCAAGGGCAAGGCGGGCAGCTACGAGCATGAATGTATTCCGGTGCTGCTGGAGTTAAAGAACTTTACCTCCAGCAAGATCAACCTGGAAAAGGCGATCGCCCGTGAGTTTCAGATCTGTAACTTCCCGAATGCCGAAGAAGTCGCCCAGAAACTATTAGAAGAGGGACGGCTGCTGATCCTGCTGGATGGTCTGGATGAAGTGCCCAGCAAAAACACCGATGAAGCCATCTGCCAGATCCAGAACTTCGTCGATCAGTACGACCAGAACCGGTTTATTGCCTCCTGCCGGGTGGCCGCCTACCGCCACAATTTCCGCCGCTTCAGCGATGTGGCCATGGCCGAGTTTGACCCCTCCCAGATTCAGCAATTTATTGCCAACTGGTTTGGCACCGAAACCGATCGGGCCGCAGGTACGGGTCAGCGCTGCTGGGAACTGTTGCAAAAACCAGAAAATTTTGCTGCCAAAGAACTGGCCCAAACTCCCCTGCTGCTGACCCTGCTCTGCCTCGTTTACGATCGCTCCCAGAACTTTCCCAGTAATCGCAGTGGGTTGTACTGTAAAGCCCTGCGCGTCTTGTTAGAAGAATGGGCCGCCGAGAAGCGCATCATGCGAGAAGAGATCTATCGCGGCCTGAATACCGAACTGGAGGAAATTTTGCTATCGGAGATCGCCTACCAGGGCTTTGCCGCCGATCGGTTGTTTTTCTCCCAGCGCGAGATCGTCAGTCAGATCAAAGCCTTTCTGACCAATAACCTGAATGCCCCCAAACATTTAGACGGAGAGGCCGTCCTGAATGCCATCGCCATCCAGCAGGGAATTTTGGTGGAACGGGCGGAGGATGTCTTCTCCTTTTCTCACCTGACCTTACAGGAATACCTGACCGCTCAATTTATCGATGATCATCACCAGGTACCAGCCCTGGTCAATCGCCATCTGACGGACGAGCGCTGGCAGGAAGTCTTTCTGCTGGTGGCCGGATTGATGCGCCACGGAGCCGACGAGTTACTGCAACGGATGGCTCGCAAGGCCCGCAAGTTTGTCGCCACACCCCGGCTCCAGGCCCTCCTGCAATGGGCTGACCTGCTAACGGCAGACACCGGTGGCACCATCAATCCGGTGGCCAAACGAGCCGCCGCCCTGTTTCTGGCCCTCAACCGCGATCGGGCTTTAGAACTGGCTAGAGTATTGAACAGTGAATTGGCCAAAGCCCTGGATTTGATTCGCACCCTGGATTTACTCCGTTCTCCCAGCCCCATCTCCGCCCTCGATCTGACCCGAGCAGCCAATCTGGCCCGGGGGTTAGATCCCCGTTGTCTGCCCGCCCGGGCCCAGGCCCGTAATCGTATGCTGGCCACCAACCCCAGCCGTACCATTGCCAAAGCGGTCACCGAAGCCCTGGCCAATGAATTCCATAAAAGTCGAATTCTGGGTGATGTCAACTTTAAAGCCCTGCTGGCCCGCCTACAGGCCCTCAAGCTGCGGGCTCCCAGCCCCAGCCAGCCAGCCGCCGATCTGGAATCTTTCAACGATCGCCTCTCCCAGGTCTGGCTCAACGCCCTGAACCTGGATACAGAGCTGGTCAACCTGACGGAAACCGAACTTCAGGCTCTAGAACATTACCTCTACGCCAATTGCCTGATCGTCCGTTGCAAACAGGCAGCGGTGCGAGTCTCTCCCCAAACCTGGAACCAGATTGAAGCCGGCATGCTGAAAGCTTGAAGGAGCAACACTCCAGTCGCGGCGGTAACCCTTTAGAATAGGTGATTGGACTGTTTGCGATCGTCGTCTTCTAGAGGGGCGATCGAGCCTCTGTTTTTTACTCACCTTCTTTCCTGCATACCATGACCGCTTCCCGCCGCTATCACATCACTACCTTTGGCTGTCAGATGAACAAAGCTGACTCCGAGCGCATGGCCGGTATTCTGGAAACCATGGGGTTTGAGTGGGCAGAGCTACCCGATGAGGCCGATCTGATTCTCTACAACACCTGCACCATTCGCGACAATGCCGAGCAAAAGGTTTACTCGTACCTGGGCCGACAGGCCAAACGCAAGCTAGAGAAACCTGACCTGACTCTGATTGTGGCCGGTTGCGTGGCCCAGCAGGAAGGAGAACAACTACTGCGCCGGGTACCCGAACTCGATCTGGTCATGGGGCCCCAGCATGCCAACCGCTTAGAAGACCTGCTAGATCAGGTGTTCAGTGGCAACCAGGTGGTGGCGACGGAGCCCGTTCACATCATGGAAGACATTACCAAACCCCGGCGGGATAGCCGGGTGACGGCCTGGGTGAATGTGATCTACGGCTGCAACGAACGTTGTACCTACTGCGTGGTGCCCAATGTCCGGGGGGTCGAACAATCGCGTACCCCCGAAGCTATCCGGGCCGAGATGGAAGAACTGGGTCGCCAGGGCTTCAAGGAAGTCACCCTGCTGGGACAAAACATCGATGCCTACGGACGCGACTTACCTGGAGCAACCCCCGAGGGCCGACACCAGCATACGCTCACCGATCTGCTCTACTACGTCCATGATGTGCCGGGAATTGAGCGCATCCGGTTTGCCACCAGCCATCCCCGCTACTTTACCGAACGACTGATCCGGGCCTGCGCCGAACTCCCCAAAGTGTGCGAACACTTCCACATTCCCTTTCAGTCTGGTGACAACGAAGTCCTGAAGGCGATGAGCCGGGGCTACACGCAAGAAAAATACCGTCGCATCATCGACACCATTCGTAACTACATGCCCGATGCGGCAATCAGCGCCGATGCGATCGTGGGTTTTCCGGGGGAAACGGAAGCCCAATTTGAAGCCACCCTGAAACTGGTTGATGAGATTGGCTTCGATCAGCTCAATACCGCCGCCTACTCCCCCCGACCCGGTACCCCTGCCGCCCTCTGGGACAACCAGCTGAGCGAAGAAGTCAAAAGCGATCGGCTGCAACGGTTAAACCATCTGGTGGCAACCAGGGCTGCGGAGCGGTCCTTACGCTACCTCGATCGAATAGAAGAAATCCTGGTAGAAGACCAGAACCCGAAGGACCCAACCCAGGTGATGGGCCGTACCCGGGGTAATCGCCTGACGTTTTTTAGCGGGGATATCAACGGCTTAAAGGGCCAGCTCGTCACCATCAAGATCACCGAAGCCCGAGCCTTCAGCCTCACGGGTCAGGTTTTACAACCGGCAGGGAGTACCGTTTAAGGCAAAAGGCGACTCAACCGGGCTTCCCAAGTTGCAAATAGGCGATATAATTAAGGTCCCGGTTTGAGTTGAAAGCCAGGCTATTCAACCCAAGTGCCGGTTTTTCCGCGGGTATAGTTTAGTGGTAAAACGAAAGCTTCCCAAGCTTTAGTTGCGAGTTCGATTCTCGCTACCCGCTTT